>Ga0208695_1000148_pt1 | contig 97240 bp, 90 predicted proteins | sample AD_UKC111_MetaG_FD_184449 | JGI IMG/M metagenome (GOLD analysis project Ga0208695, IMG submission 184449) | Active sludge microbial communities of municipal wastewater-treating anaerobic digesters from Hong Kong - AD_UKC111_MetaG (SPAdes)... | ecosystem: Engineered > Bioreactor > Anaerobic >... | reverse complement strand
ATTTGGAAACCTCCTTTGGATGGGTTGTGGTGACTTTATTCTATAAGGATTTTCCAATTTGCTCTACACTTTTTTTAATAAAAAAATGTTGAAGTGCTTTATACACCCCAACATTTATTATAGAACCTGTTTTAATAACATCTGCCATAACCGGATTTTAGCGAATAAAATCTATTCGTACCAATTTCTTGCCGTTTGGCAATTCTCTTGCTTGATGAAGGTCCTTTTGATAGCCGATTTCACCTATGGCTTCAATTAAATCCTTTTCTTCAACAAGATGGTGAATCTCGGACAAACGGTCAAATACATGGAGATATGGAGAATCAGAGACAAAGGAATCATTTGTATTGACCTGAATAATACAGGATACATATTTTGGTTTTACTTGCTTGACTACTTTTTGAAAGCATTCATATCCGATATATTCAATTAAGAGATTTGCTACAAGTAAATCTGCATATGGCAGTTTTATATCTCGGGTCAAATCTACACACAGGGTCTGAAGGATGCCTTCCAGTTCCGGGTATCGCTCTTTACACACTTTCAAATAGTTTTCATTAATGTCTATTCCATAAACTTTATCAATAATATGATTATCTATATGTTCTAATCCGTTACCGCCTGCTACCCCTAAAATCATGATGGATTTTACCGGATGAGTATAAAACTGCTCTTCCATCATTTGGTTCATTGCCTGAAGCTGAAACACGCTTTCCAAACTCATATGTTTTTCATAGTCTTCCATGTTAATATCTTCCCAGGGATTATTCATTTTACGCACCTCATAAATTCCAGTTTATATTTAGTTATCCTTTCTCTCATATTTCATTATCAAGGGTTCTAACAATAAAAAATATATTAACAATAAAACAATATTAGTCGAAAGTGAAAATTTGCTTATTGCAATTATGTAACAATAAAGACCAATAAATATTATGGTAGAGATTATGAATGAAATGCGAGTTGCCTTATGAACTGTTCCGCATTCAGGACAAGTAAATTTATATCTGTTTTTAAGAAGATAATGCTTATAATACTCTGAAAATGATATTTTCCTGTTGCAATTGCTGCATTCTTTTATCATTACATATCCCTCAAATATATTTAAATGCTAATATTATGTTAAATACCATTACCAAAGAAGAATTGAGCATATTTATATTATTATAACTTACTTTATATCCAATTGCAAAAATATAACAGTAAAATTTAATACTTAACATAAGATTCTTCAGGCTTCGCCTTCAGAATTATCACGTGTTATCCACACCACGATAAACGAATTCCATTTGTCATCCTGAGCGAAGCGAAGGATCTCAAGAGATCCTTCGGGCTAAAGCCCTCAGGATGACACTATGGGTATTCAATGATTTATAACCAGCTGCCTTCCGTCATAATCCACTTCAAGGTTGGTGTCCGGTTCCAGGTCCTCTGAAATGATTAGTCTGGCTATCAAGGTTTCCACGCTGCTTTGGACAAAACGTTTCAAGGGTCTTGCCCCGTAAACCGGGTCATAACCTGCTTCAACGATGTAGTCCTTTGCCCTTTCCGTCACCGAAACGGTAAGCTGCTTATCTCTGAGTCTCATGTTTAAATCCTTGAACAAGAGGTCAAGTATGGCTGATATCTCGGATTTCTTCAAGGGCTTGTAGAATACAATCTCGTCAAGACGGTTTAAGAACTCCGGTCTGAACTGGTGCTTTAAGAGGTTATTAACGGCGCTCTTGGCTTCATCTGAAATTTCGCCCTGGCTGTCGATGCCTTCAAGTATATAGTTTGAACCAAGGTTTGATGTAAGGATGATGATGGTGTTTTTAAAGTCCACCGTCCTGCCTTGAGAGTCGGTTATCCTACCGTCATCAAGGACCTGAAGCAAAATATTGAATACTTCCGAATGAGCCTTTTCGATTTCATCAAAGAGGACAACGGAATAGGGCTTTCTTCTCACGGCTTCCGTTAACTGGCCTCCTTCTTCGAAGCCCACATATCCGGGAGGGGCACCGATAAGCCTTGAAACGGAAAACTTCTCCATGTATTCGCTCATGTCGATCCTTACGATGTTCTTTTCATCGTCAAATAAGGCCTGGGCTAAAGCTTTGGCAAGCTCCGTTTTTCCGACCCCCGTAGGACCTAAGAAGAGGAATGAACCAATGGGCCTGTTGGGATTTTGAATGCCTGCCCTTGACCTAAGAATGGCTTCAGTGACCTTTTGAACGGCTTCGTTTTGACCCACAACCCTTTCATGCAGGATCTTATCAAGGCGGAGAAGTTTTTCCCTTTCTCCTTCCATAAGTTTAGAAACCGGTATACCGGTCCATTTTGCCACAATTCGGGCAATTTCTTCTTCGGTCACCCTGTCCCTCAAAAGATTATTTGAGCCTCTTGTAAGGTCAGCCTCTTCTTCTTCCTTTTTAAGCAATTTTTGCAGCTCCGGAAGTTTCCCGTATTTTAATTCGGCAGCCTTGTTTAAGTCATAATTTCTTTCTGCCATTTCAATATCAGCATTTACCTTCTCAATTTCTTCACGAAGCTTTTGAACCTTAGAAATTGTATCTTTTTCATTTTCCCATTTAGCTTTCATTTCCTTAAATTTAGCTCTTAGGTTAGCTAATTCTTTACGGATTTCCTCAAGGTGCTCTTCCGAAAGCTTGTCGTGTTCCTTTTTGAGGGCTGCTTCCTCGATTTCATGCTGCATTATCTTTCTTGAAATTTCATCAAGCTCCGAAGGCATTGAATCCATCTCGGTCCGTATCATGGCACATGCTTCATCCACTAAGTCTATGGCTTTATCGGGCAGGAAGCGGTCCGTTATATACCTGTTGGACAAGGTAGCCGCGGCTATTAAAGCCTGGTCCTGGATTTTAACCCCATGGAAGACTTCATATCTCTCCTTGAGTCCTCTAAGTATTGATATGGTATCCTCAACAGTGGGCTCATCAACCATGACCGGCTGGAATCTTCTTTCAAGGGCAGCGTCCTTTTCAATATATTGCCTGTATTCATTCAAGGTGGTTGCTCCTATGCAGTGAAGTTCTCCTCTTGCAAGCATAGGTTTGAGCATGTTGCCTGCATCCATGGAACCTTCGGCCCTGCCGGCTCCCACAATGGTATGAAGTTCATCTATAAAGAGAATTATTTTACCCTCGCTCTTTTTGACCTCTTCAAGAACTGCCTTCAGCCTTTCTTCAAATTCTCCCCTGAACTTTGCCCCTGCAACCAAAGAGCTCATATCCAGGGAGAATATTTTTCTGTCCCTTAAATTTACGGGTACGTCACCTTTTACTATACGAAGAGCTAAGCCTTCTGCTATGGCTGTCTTGCCAACTCCCGGTTCACCGATTAAGACCGGGTTGTTTTTGGTTTTTCGTGATAAAATACGGATAACATTCCTGATTTCAGCATCACGGCCTATTACGGGATCCAATTTGTTGTTCCTGGCTAATTCAACCAAATCAGACCCGTATTTGGCCAAGACGTCATAAGTGGATTCAGGGTTGTCACTGGTAACCCTTGTGTTGCCCCTGACTGTACTCAGGGAATTTAAAAATCTATCCTTGGTCAAACCAAATTCATTAAACAAACTTTTTAAACTTCTCTTGGGATTGTTCAGCAGGGAAAGCATGATATGCTCGACGGAAATATACTCATCCTTCATTCTCTCTGCTGTATTTTCCGCATCCACCAATATCATGTCTACATCCTGGGCTATGTAGACCTTGCCGGGTTCCCTGCCGGGACCGGATACCCGGGGCATCCTGTCTATTATATATCTCAATTTGGATTTGAATGTATCAGCGTCAATATTCAATTTGACAAGGAGCTGGCCTATCAACCCCCCTGCCTGGTCCACCAGGGCATACAAGAGATGTTCCTGTTCAATTTGGATGTTTTGATTTTGTATTGCTATATTTTGTGCATCCTGAATTGCTTCCAAAGATTTTTGAGTAAATTTTTGCGGGTTCATTATTTATGCCTCCTATACTGCTTCAAAGTAGATTTAATCTGATAATATTATAATACCATCCGGTTCTTAATTTAAACCAAATATTGTTAAAAAAATACTAAACATGAGATTCTTCACTGCGTTCAGAATGACAGGATATGCCTTTATGTCATCCTGAGCGAAGCGAAGGATCTCATGGGATTCTTCGGGCTAAAGCCCTCAGGATGACACTATGGGATATTCATAGCAATGACAGGATATGCTTTATGTCATCCTGAGCGAAGCGAAGGATCTCAAGAGATCCTTCGGGCTAATGCCCTCAGGATGACATTAGGGGTATTCATAACAAAACAAGTACATACTCACAAATCAAAAAGGAATACATATAATATGGGATATAAAAGATGAGAAAGGAGAGGCACTTTATTAATTTGCCATCAGTATATTATGAGTGTCAGCGTAAATCAAAGAAACTATTGTTTGACGATAGGAAGAATAGCTCCTGATTTTACTGCGCTTTCTACGGAAGGTGTTGTAACCTTGTCTCAATACAGGGGTAAATGGGTGGTAATTATTAGTGAGCCCGGAAATTTTGCCGCTACATCAACCTCTTCTCTTTTGGCCTTCGCCGCCCATTATGATGAATTCGCCAAAAGGAATGTTCAAATATTGGTTGTGACCATAGATAACAATTTTGCAAATATAGAGTGGAAAATGGATATTTTGTATACCTACGGAGTATCAATTCCATTTCCTCTATTGGAGGATAGGAATGCCGAAATAGCAGTTTTGTATGGAATGGTTAATCCTGACAGGATCTATGAAGAAAGTGTAAGGGATGTTTTTATTATCGGTCCCGAAGGAAGGATAAAAGCCATATTGACCTATCCGGTTTCTTGCGGCAGAAATACATATGAAATTTTAAGAATTATTGACTCCCTCCAGCTGACGGAAGCTTACAATGTTTATACGCCTGCCAACTGGATGCCCGGAGACCCTGTTATGCTGCCAACCACCCAAGATTTTAATGAGGCCAAATTGAGACTTGAAGGACAAAATGGCTTATTCTGCCCCTCATGGTACAATTGTTATTTGGATTATAATTCACTGACTCAGGATAGAAACAATGCATAATGGAATACACAAAATAATCGGCTTCATTTTTAAATGATGCCGATTATTATTTTTACTAAAAAATTGAGGTGTTCCCCCTGAAGTAATGAACATGCCCGTCGTTATAGGTCGTTGTGCCTATATAGGTGTGAATATGGCCGTGATTTACGGGGATTGCCGGTGCAGTGTTTACGCTGAATCTGTGGGTGTGGCCGTTGGTAAATGTCGTTACTGCAGCTATATTGTGAACGTGTCCCGGAGTATTGGGCTCTGGGGAAGATACTCCGTTGTAAAAGTGTCTGTGGTTGTCATTTACGGTGGTGGGGCCTTCGAAAGTATGGGTGTGGATGCCTAACATATATAATCACCTCTTTAATATTTTTAATTGTATAAAATATTGTATGTCTGCAATTGTTACTTGCTACTGATAATGTGGTTTTTTGAACCTTATCCATGGGATTCTTCGGGCTGAAGCCCTCAGAATGACAGTTTATAGGCTATTTACACAATGAAAAATCTGTAAAATTTTATCAAAAACCCCTTGCAAATTTTTCTAGGGGTGATATAATTACATTAAGGTCAAAGAAAGTCAAAGTCAAAGACAGTAAAAGACAAACTCTGTGGACTAAAGTGAGGAGGGATGACTTGTCGAAACTGAGTGATATAATTGAAGCCTTCATAAAAGAATTAATGGATGCCAACAATAATGATGCGATTGAAATTCAAAGAAATATTCTGGCACAGCAGTTTGATTGTTCTCCATCACAAATCAACTACGTGTTGACCACCCGCTTCACCAATGACAGGGGATATGTGGTGGAAAGCAGAAGAGGCGGAGGCGGATATATAAGGATTTTCAGAGTCCGGGCTTCAATGGAGGAAGAACTGAAGAGGATTCTGAATGAAACCATAGGAGACAGCATTACATTAAATAAGGCCATAGATTTACTCAATGTATTTATGGAAAGAAATATTATTACGGCAAAAGAGAAAGCAATAATGCAAAGTGTTTTAAGCGACAGGGTCCTTAATTTGGTTGCCTATGAAGACAGAAACAGGCTGCGGGCCGGTCTCTTGAAGGAAATGATACTGGTAGCAGTGGAAAACAGTGATTATTAACCGATGGGAGGGGTATAAATGCTTTGTAGCGAATGCGGCAAAAATGAAGCCAATGTACACGTAACACACATAATCAACGGAAAAAAGACGGAAAGCCACTTGTGCGAAGAATGCGCTAAAAAGAACCAGGCAATTTTAAATACAAATTTTTCTATGGAAAACTTGTTTTCTGCTATGCTGAACAATACCTTTAGCGGTAAAACATATTTACCTGCAAAGGCATGTTCATTTTGCGGCATGACATATGATACATTCAGAAACACGGGAAAATTCGGATGCAGCCACTGCATTGATTCATTCAAGGGCAGGTTGACTCCTGTAATAAAGAGCATCCAGGGATACGACAGGCACACCGGAAAAATTCCAAAAAGGGCAGGGGGAGCCTTCAAGCTTCAAATGGATATTCAAAGGCTTAAAAATGAATTGAAGGCTGCCATTGAGAGAGAAGAATACGAGCTTGCGGCAGAGCTCAGGGATAAAATCCACGCCCTGGAAAAGAGGAAGGGGGATGCTTAATTTGGATAATAACGGGATTGTAATAACCAGCAGGATCAGGCTGGCAAGAAACTTAAAAAATTATAAGTTCCCTACAAATATGACCCAGGAAGAGGCAAGGTCGGTCATAGAAGAAATATCCAATGCTGTAAGCAAATATGACAGAGGCTACAAGCTTACATACATGAAGGACTTGACCGATATCAAGAAAAATTCCCTTATTGAAACCCATATTATTTCACCTGCTTTGGCAAGCAAGAAGGATACGGGTGCCTTTCTCCTGAGCCCGGACAGAAGGGTCTCAATCATGATAAACGAAGAAGACCATATAAGAATTCAAACCCTAGGAGACGGCTTATCCCTGGAGGAGTGCTGGAAGCTAGGCAATGAAGTGGATGATATCATCGAGGAAAGTGTTGACTATGCCTTTGACAAGGATTTGGGATATATAACCTGCTGCCCCACCAACATAGGAACAGGCATGAGGGCGTCCGTGATGCTGCATTTACCGGCCCTCTCAATAACAAATCAGGTCGATAAACTCTTGTACGGGGTTTCCCAATTGGGTGTTGCTGTCAGAGGAGTATACGGTGAAGGTACAAAATCCATGGGACATTTGTACCAGATTTCAAACCAGGTGACCTTGGGTGTTACGGAGGAAACCCTGATTGATAAAATCAATCAAATAGTGATGCAGATAATCGAAAAGGAGAAAACAACAAGAGACCATCTTTATAAGAATAATTACGATGAGCTTGAGGATGACTTTCACAGGGCTTACGGCCTCTTAACCAATGCCAGGAAAATGTCGGCGGATGAGGCCATGAGGCTTTTATCCCTCTTAAAGCTGGGAAGTGAAATGGGAATAACACCGATGGTTAAAGGCAAGAATATATACCAACTGATGGTATGGATTCAACCCAACAACATTTCAACCATAGAAGGAAGAGAGCTTTCGGTAAAGGAAAGAGACAAGAAAAGAGCTGAAATTATAAGACGCGAACTATTGCGTTAAACAATGATGGAAAAAGGAGTTGAGAGATATGATGGGAGGATTAAATAATTCTGCAAGAAATGCTTTGGCCCTTGCCCAGGAAGAAGTAAAGAACTTCAGGCAAAATATTCTTGGAACCGAGCATATTTTGCTGGGGCTCATGCTTGAAGAGGAAAGCATTGCAGGAAAAATACTGAGAGATAAACTAAGTGTTGATAAAGTAAGAGAAATAGTAAAAAATACATCCGGCATGGGAGATTCGGTGCCAGAATATATCACCATTAGTCCAAGAAGCAAGTACATTATAGAGCTTGCAAGACAAATGGCAGCCCAGTTAAATATGCCCTATGTGGGCTCGGAGCACATTTTACTGGCACTCATAGAGGAAGGAGAAGGCATAGGGGCACAAATTCTAAAATCCGTAGTAAATTTAAGGGACTTAAAAAATGAAGTCCTGATGGCTTTACAAGGGGGAGAGCCTGAGAACTTCAACCCCGAGATGGGTGGAGGCATAGGACAGCAAGGCGTAAGCACCAAGACCCTTGACAAATATGGAACCGATTTAAACAAGAGGGCCAGGGAAGGCAGGCTGGACCCGGTTATAGGAAGAGAGGATGTAATAGAAAGAGTCATTCAAATTTTGTCAAGAAGAACAAAAAACAATCCTTGCCTGATCGGGGAGCCCGGGGTCGGCAAGACGGCAATTGCCGAGGGCCTGGCTCAGGAAATCATAAAAGGTAACGTTCCTGAAACCCTGAAGGATAAGAGGGTAATCACCCTGGATATGGCAGGAATGCTGGCAGGTGCAAAATACAGGGGTGAATTTGAAGAAAGGCTTAAAAATGCCATTGATGAAATAAAGGCAGCGGGAAACATCATCCTCTTCATAGATGAAATGCACACCATAATCGGGGCAGGAGCAGCAGAAGGGGCAATCGACGCATCCAATATTTTAAAGCCGGTATTAGCTAGGGGTGAGCTCCAGGTTGTCGGTGCAACTACTATAGATGAATACAAAAAACACATTGAAAAGGATGCTGCTCTTGAAAGAAGGTTCCAGCCGGTAATGGTGGAAGAACCTTCGGTTGAAGACACCATAAAAATTCTTAAAGGCTTAAGGGATAAGTACGAAGCCCACCACAAGGTGGCAATAACCGATGAAGCCATAGATGCGGCTGCAAATCTTTCCCACAGGTATATTTCGGACAGATACCTGCCTGACAAGGCCATAGATTTAATTGATGAGGCAGCTTCAAGGGTAAGGTTAAGATCATCCACTGCACCAAAAGAATTAAAGGAACTGGAAGACAAGATAAAGGAAATTGAAACCGAGAAAAAGACTGCAATAAACAACCAGGATTTCGAAAAAGCAGCTTCCTTAAGGGATGAAGAAAGAAGACTCACGGAAGAACTGGATAAACAGAGAAAATTATGGGCTGCTAAGACTTCAAAGGATATGAGTATAGGCTACGAAGATATAGCCGATGTGGTTTCCCAGTGGACCGGGATACCGGTTAAAAAGCTTCAGGGGGATGAATCGGAAAGACTTCTTAATATGGAGGAAATTCTTCATAAAAGAGTCGTAGGCCAGGAGTCTGCCGTTGAAGCCTTGTCAAAAGCCATAAGGCGCTCTAGGGTAGGCCTTAAGGACCCCAAAAAACCAATCGGTTCATTCATATTCTTAGGTCCTACCGGGGTTGGAAAGACAGAGCTGTCAAAAGCCTTGGCAGAAGCCTTGTTTGGTGATGAGGATGCCATGATAAGAGTTGACATGTCCGAATACATGGAAAAGCACTCGGTGTCAAAAATTATCGGTTCCCCTCCCGGCTATGTGGGCTACGATGAAGGAGGCCAATTGACCGAAAGAATAAGGAGAAAACCCTATTCGGTAATACTCTTTGATGAAATCGAGAAAGCCCACCCGGATGTATTCAATATCCTCCTTCAAATACTTGATGACGGCCGTCTGACAGATGCAAAGGGAAGGACGGTGGACTTTAAAAACACCGTGATCATCATGACCTCCAATGTGGGGGCAAGTACCATCAAGAAGCAACAAACCCTGGGCTTTTCAACAAATGCTTCCAATGAAGAAAAAGACGAATACGAAAAAATGAAGGAAAATGTTCTGGAAGAATTAAAAAGGACCTTCCGTCCGGAGTTTTTAAACCGTATCGATGAAATAATCGTCTTCCATTCATTGAACAAGAACCATGTGAAAGAAATAGTAGCCCTGATGATAAACAACCTGTCAAAACGCCTGGACGAAATGAACATTCATATCAAGGTTGACGATAAGGCCATAGAACTCCTGGCAGATGCAGGATTTGACCCGGTCTTCGGTGCAAGACCCCTTCAAAGGGAAATCAGGAGACGAATCGAAGACAGGTTGTCTGAGGAGCTTCTCAAGGGAACCATAAAGAAATCCGACACAATCATGATTACGGCAGATGACAAGGAATTGATTTTCACCAACGAAAAATAAAAAACCCTTGACAAACAAATTAATTTAGATATAATGATAAAAAAACGTAAAATAATGCTATGACGGGAAGAGTAATTTATAATCGGAGTCACAGAGAGATAGCGGTGGTGAGAGTCTATTACAATGATTATAAAGGAAGAACATCCCTGAGCTTTTGACCGAAATTGCGCATGCAAGAGTAGACTCAAACGCATCCGAGCGTTAAAGCGGCAAAGACATGTTAGTGTCTTTTGAGTGAGCTTATATGCAAATATATGCTAATTAGGGTGGCACCGCGAAATTCAACTCCTTTCGTCCCTTAGAGGATGAAAGGAGTTTTTGTTTTTCTTGTCATCCTGAGCGATAGGGAAGGATCTCATGGGATTTTTCACCGGGTTCAGAATGACACTTACGTGTGTTAACTGTGTCAGAATGACAGATTAATAAAGAAAACTATTTAAAAATAGAATGAAAGGATAAATGATTATGTTGAGACCAAATGAATACCGCACTCATACTTGCGGGGAATTAAGAGAAAGCGATATAGGAAAAAAAGTCAGGGTATCAGGATGGTTGGAAAATGTAAGAGACCACGGGGGAGTTAAGTTTGCCGACTTAAGGGACCAATACGGCCTTGTGCAGGTAGTTGTGGAAGATGAAGAAATGCTGAAGGGAATCCATAAGGAAAGCTCCATTCGCGTAACCGGAACCGTGGTTAAAAGAGACGAAGATACCATAAACCCAAAGCTTGATACGGGATACATAGAAATCGTGGCAGAAAGCATTAGGGTCCTGGGAAGGGTAAGAAGCCCTCTTCCCTTTGAGGTTACATCATCAAAAGAAACAAAAGAAGAGCTGAGATTAAAATACAGGTTTTTGGACCTAAGAAACAAGAAAGTTCAAAGGAATATTATCCTCCGATCCCGGGTCATATCTTTTATGAGGAATAAGATGACCGAGCTTGGATTTTTGGAAATCCAGACCCCCATTTTAACATCCTCTTCTCCGGAAGGAGCAAGGGATTACTTGGTACCCAGCAGGAAGCATCCGGGAAAGTTCTATGCCCTTCCCCAGGCACCCCAGGTCTTTAAGCAGCTTTTGATGGTTTCCGGATTTGATAAATACTTCCAGATAGCCCCCTGCTTCAGGGATGAAGATGCCAGGGCGGACCGGTCACCGGGAGAGTTTTATCAGCTTGATTTTGAAATGTCCTATGCCACCCAGGAAGATGTATTTGAAGTTGCGGAAGAAGTTCTCTATGAAACATTTTCGAAGTTCTCCGACAAGGAGGTATCAAAACCTCCCTTTAAGAGGATTCCATACCCGGAAGCCATGCTGGTATACGGAACTGATAAACCTGATTTAAGAAACCCACTTAAGATTATCGATATAAGTGATTTGTTTATAGAAACAGACTTTCCCCCCTTCAGGAAGAAGACGGTAAGGGCAATAAATGTACCAGGTTGTTCAGCCCAGCCAAAGCGTTTCTTCGAAGAGATGCTTGAATTTGCTACAAGTATCGGCATGAAAGGCCTTGGCTACATAAAGGTTGACCTTGAAATGAAATACCAGGGCCCCATCGACAAGTACCTTTCAGAGGGAGACAGGAAGGTTATAGCTGACAGGGCAGGGCTTAAACCCGGTGACGTATTGTTTTTCATTGCCGATACAAAGGACCAGGCACCCAAGCTTGCAGGCCAGATAAGGACCGAGCTTGGGAGGAGGCTTAAGTTAATTGATGAGACCAAGTTTGAAATGTGTTTCATAACTGATTTTCCCATGTTTGAAGTGGATGAGAAAACCGGCAACATTACTTTTACCCACAACCCATTTTCAATGCCCCAGGGAGGCTTGAAGGCTTTGCTTGAAAAAGACCCTCTTGACATTCTTGCTTTCCAATATGATATTGTATGTAACGGGGTTGAACTATCATCGGGAGCCGTAAGGAACCACGACTTGGATATAATGATTAAGGCATTTGAAATAGCAGGATACACAAAGGAAGAACTGGAGACTAAATTTGCTTCCTTGTACAATGCCTTTAAATACGGGGCACCTCCTCATGCGGGAATGGCTCCCGGCATTGACAGGATTTTAATGCTTCTTACGGGGGAAGAGAACATAAGAGAGGTCATAGCCTTCCCCATGAACAGCAATGCCCAGGACTTATTGACAAATGCCCCATGCGCAGTAACGGAACAGCAATTGAGAGAAGTGCACATAAAATTGAGGTAGGTGAAAAATATGATAACCAGGGAAGAGGTTTTGCACATCGCCAAAATTGCCAAATTGTATGTTAAAGATGAGGAAATGGACCAGCTAATCCAGGATATGTCAAAAATAATCGATTATGCTGATGCCATTAAAGCCGTCAGCCGGGACAGTGATGTTGATTTCGATAATATTAACAATATTGCCAATGCCTTTAATGAAGATCTTGTTTTACCTTCTTACCAACGGGATGAGATCCTGAAGAACAGGGAAGGCGGGGAAAACGGGTATTTCCTTGTCAGAAAGAGCCTGAGGGGGTGAGGACGTGAGCAAGTTAAGAGACCTGCAAAGGTTACTGGAAACAAAAGAAATTTCATGTGTCGAACTGACTGAAAAATACTTGGATAATATTGAAAGGCAAAACAAAACAATAAATGCCTACGTAAGGGTAACGGCTGAAGAAGCCCTTGAAACTGCAAAGAAAGTAGATGAGAGAATTGCAGCCGGAGAAAAGCTGATGCCCCTGGAAGGAATCCCCATGTCCTTAAAGGACAATATTTCAACCAAGGGTATTGAAACGACATGCTGCTCAAAAATGCTTCAAGGCTATTATCCGATTTATGATGCAACGGTTTGGCAAACATTGAAGAAACAAAATGCTGTCCTATTGGGAAAGACAAACATGGACGAATTTGCCATGGGCTCATCCTGCGAAACATCAATTTACGGGGTGACCTTGAATCCTAACAATACTGACCATGTGGCGGGAGGAAGTTCCGGAGGGGCGGCAGCCTCGGTAGCAGGCAATATGGCGGTATTTGGAATCGGGTCCGATACGGGAGGGTCCATAAGGCAGCCTGCAAGCTTTTGCGGTTTGGTGGGCTTAAAACCTACCTACGGTACTGTTTCCAGGTACGGGCTCATTGCATATGCTTCAAGTTTGGATCAAATAGGACCCATAACCGGGTCCGTTGAGGATGCTGCTATAATTTACGACTGCTTGTCTGCCTATGACCCTAAGGACTCAACATCCGTGGGAAGCAAAACCACGACCCATGATAAATTAAAAGACAGCATCAAGGGAATGAAAATAGGGATAATTGATGAATTTTTTGATGGAATCAATAAGGACGTAAAGACTTCCCTGGAAGAAGCTATAAGGGTGTACGAAGATGCAGGAGTTCAAATGGTACATCTGAAAATGCCCGGACTAAACGCAGTCCTGCCCGTTTATTTCATTATTGCCTGTGCTGAAGCCTCATCCAATTTAGGCAGGTATGACGGTATAAGATACGGCCATAAGACAGATACCTACAAGGATATAGATGAAATGATACGAAAGACCCGCAACGAAGGTTTCGGTAAGGAAGTGCAAAGGAGAATCTTACTTGGAACTTATGCCCTCAGTTCCGGACAATATGACGCCTATTACAAGAAGGCACAGAACTTAAGGTATTCAATAATAAGGGACTTCAAGAAAATATTCGAAAGCTGCGACATCATCCTTACTCCTTCGGTGCCCGTTACTGCGTATAAGAAGGGGGAAGCCTTGATAGACCCCATAGAAATATACATGATGGATATATGCACCATTCCCGCTAATATAGCAGGCCTTCCTGCAGTTTCTGTTCCCTGCGGTTTTGACAAAAACAAATTGCCTGTAGGCATGCAGTTGATAGGAAACAATTTTGAAGATTACAAGGTGCTGAATGCGGCATACCAGTTTGAGAAACTTACAAAGGGAAGCTACCTGAGTCCGGAGGTGGAAATATGAATTACGAATTAGTAGCAGGTCTGGAAACCCATGTGGAATTATCTACGAAGACTAAAATATTCTGCCAATGTACCACAGAATTCGGAGGGGACCCCAACACCCATTGCTGTCCCATATGCCTGGGCATGCCGGGAACCCTGCCCAAGCTTAATAAAAAAGTAGTAGAATATGCAGTCAAGGCAGGTCTTGCCACAAACTGCAAGATTAGAAATGTTTCAAAAATGGACCGGAAGAATTATACCTACCCGGACTTGCCCAAGGCCTATCAAATATCTCAATTTGACCAACCAATTTGCTATGACGGGTATATAAAGCTCTCCTCGGGAAAGAACATAAGAATCAACAGGATTCATATTGAGGAAGATGCAGGCAAGCTGATCCATGAAAGAGGAGACACCTACATCGATTACAACAGGGGAGGAGTGCCTCTCGTTGAAATTGTTACGGAGCCGGATTTCAGAAGCGTTGATGAAGTTCTAGAGTATTTGGAAAAACTGAGACTAATCATGAAATACATAGGAGTATCGGATGTCAAGATGCAGGAAGGGTCCTTAAGGTGCGATGTTAACATATCCGTAAGGAAGAAGGGGGAAGATAGGTTAGGGACCAGGACGGAAATCAAAAACATGAACTCCCTCAACTTTATAGCCAAAGCCATGGAATATGAATTCGAAAGGCATGTTGACATCCTGGAAAGCGGGGGAGTCATAGAACAGGAAACAAGACGGTATGATTCCGACCTTAATATTACCGAAAGCATGAGGGACAAGGAAGATGTGGATGACTACAGGTATTTCAGAGACCCTGATTTAGTCAACATAATAGTAACCGAAGAAGAAATAAGCAAGTTGAGAGGTGAGCTTCCCCAGCTTCCGGATGAGAAAATGGATATATTTATTAATGAATACGGTCTTCCCAGGGAAGACGCTGAGCTTTTAATAAAATATAAAAAAATAGCCGAATACTTCGAAGAAGCAAGCAGGGATATTAAAAACAAGAAATTGGTTTCCAACTATATCCTTAGCCAGGTATTCAGAAGGATGCCCACCGATTCCGGCAAGGAAGAATGTGCTGTTTCCCTTCCGCCCAAGTATTTTGGCGACCTGATTTCCTTGCTTGAAAACAAAAAAATCAATTCAAGCATGGCCAGCCAGGCTCTTGAAAAAATGCTTGACACAGGTAAGCCCGTCAGTGAATTCATATCTCAAAAGGATATGGAAGGGATAGACGAGGGTACTCTTAGAGAAATTTGCCAGAGAGCCGTTGCCGAAAACAAGGAGGCTGTCGAATCCTACCTTGGTGGAAAGGAAAAGGCCTTTGGAGCCATAATCGGTTATATAATGAAAGTTACAAAAGGGAAGGCGGACCCGCAAAAAGCCGGAGACATCGTAAAAGAAATAATCAAGTCATCATGAATGTCATAATGAGCACAAGCCATGGAACATATTACTTTATGTCATCCTGAGCGCAAGCGAAGGATCTCATAGTTGTTAGAAAATGTAAAAATATAGCTCCGTTTAAAAAATGATAAAAATATCGCTCACGGTTTCGGACACGAATAATTCTAAAGCTCATTCCGGCTAAAAATCCTACAGCTTGCGAACTCGCTTCGCTCAAACAACGCAAGCTGTTTAACGGATTTTTAACCTGCATTCGCTAAGAATTAAATCGTGTCCTGCAAATGTTCGCTCATATTTTTATCATTTTTCTTGAGACATTGTTATCACTATATCGGAAAATGATAAAAATATCCGCTCACGGTTACGGTCACGAAAAATTCTATAGCTGATTCCGGCTAAAAATCTTACAGCTTGCAAACTCGCTTCGCTCAGACAACGCAAGCTGTTTAACGGATTTTTAACCTGCATTCGCTAAGAATTAAATCGTGTCCTGCATATATTCGCTTGATATTTTTATTATTTTTTTATAAGTATTACGTATGACAACTTAGTTAGGGGACGGTTCTTTTCGTTGCAAAAGTAGTAACGAAAAGAACCGTCCCTTAAGTTATAATCATCATATTTCTCCATAACAACTGGAAAAATTATGCATATACTATTGAGAGAATAGAAAGGAGAAGTATGTATGATAATTCATGTGGTTCAGCCCGGAGAATCCATATTTTCGATTGCCGCCCTTTATAATACATCACCTCAGAAAATAATCATTGATAACGAGCTTACAAATCCAAATGACCTTGTCCCCGGCCAGACCCTGGTAATCCTCATTCCGGAAGTGGTACACGTGGTGCAGCCGGGAGAAACATTGGCAGATATAGCCCGGAGCTACGGTACAACCACCGTCAATCTTCTGCAATTAAATCCCTTCATTGAATACGCGGATCAAATCGTACCCGGGGACCAAATTACAATCAGCAACACGGCAGACAAAAGAGGCATAATATATACATTAGGATATACATATCCCCATATAAACAGAACAGTACTCATGAAGACACTTCCATATTTAACCTACCTGACCATATTTACCTACGGTATCACTGAGGAAGGAGAACTAATCGATATAGAAGATGAAGATTTGATAAGAATAGCAAGGGATTTCGGTGTTGCACCCTTGATGCTGATTTCCACCCTGACCGAGCAGGGAACTTTCAGCAATGAATTGGCCCACATTATTTTAAATGATCCCCAGGTGCAAGACAACTTAATAGAAAACGTCCTGGAAAACCTAAGACAAAAAGGTTATGCCGGCCTGAACATAGATTTTGAATATGTTTTACCGGAAGACGAAGAAGCCTTTATTAATTTTATTCAAAAAGTTCATGACAGGATAAGTCCCGAAGGTTACATCCTATTCACCGCCCTGGCCCCCAAAACATCGGCAGACCAGCCGGGTCTGCTTTATGAAGCCCATAATTATCCCCGGATAGGTGAAGTTTCTGACAGGGTCCTTCTCATGACCTACGAATGGGGATACACTTACGGTCCCCCCATGGCTGTGTCTCCCATTGACAAGGTAAGGGAAGTACTGGATTATGCCGTGACTGAAATACCAAGGGATAAGACCTATATGGGCATACCCAACTATGGATATGATTTTATATTGCCCTATGTTCAAGGGGTATCAAGGGCTGATTCGGTATCCAACGTGGAGGCGGTTGAGCTGGCAGCTGATGTGGGAGCAGCCATTCAGTATGATGAAGTGTCCCAGGCACCATTTTTTATTTATTATGATGACCAGGGAAGACAACATAGGGTTTGGTTTGAAGATGCCAGAAGCACTTTGGCTAAGTTAGATCTTTACAGCGAATACGGGTTTGAAGGAGTGGGGTATTGGAATATCATGAGATATTTTCCCCAAAACTGGCTTATAGTGAGCAATTTGTACGACATAGCCAAGATCTTGTGATATAAGCTTGCCATTTATTGGAATCATACAAAAAAACCAGCATATAAATAAGTAACAGGTAATGTAGGAGGTTTTTATGAACAATAAAAATTACAGGGTGATGAAGTTTTTAGAACCGGTTAATAAAAATGACAAGTACAGGGGTTATGTTCGCCTTGACATGAGAGGAAACAGGGGAAATGTGATTGTAGCTGCCGAAAATTTAGGCGATGCAAAATCAACGAGCGAGGTTTATTTATATAAGGATAAACATAACAAAATTAAGCTGGGAGATTTAAACAACAAAAAGGGAATACTTAAAAAAATGCTTACTTTCGGTAATACCACCGCAATCGAAGATTACAACGTATGTGCGGTGGTTAAGGACGGCAAAATCGTTTTGTACTCCAATTTGTTCAGTACATCAAGCCCCGACATGGTTAGAAAATTGGAGGCTGATGATGATCTTGAACCGGAAAAAGACCGGGAGCCGGCAACAAAAATACTTGAAGATAAGGAGCAGGTAGAAGCAACAGATGGCAGGGAGGAGGGTGATACCAAAGAAATCATTGAACCAAAGGGTTTGCAGGAGATCAGAACAATAAAACAAAAAGAGCTGCAAAAAGAATCTGCTGAAGAGACTATCCAGGAAGTGAAAAAGATCCTTCAGGAGCCCCTTAAACCCATAAAGGTGCCCATAAAGAAAGAAAAGGTAGAAGAAATAAAGGCAGAAAAACAAGAGTCTAAGGAAGAAGCCGAGGAAGTTAAAGATCAGGCTGTTTCTCCCCAAAGATACAGGAACAGGTTTGACGAGAAGCTCCATAAGACCTTGAAAGACTTTAAAAATATTGAACCCTTATCGGTTAAATTAAAAGATTTTGCCTGGTGGTATATACCCTATGATGAAGCAGGAATTAAAAACGGGATTCTTCCTTATTATAATCAAATAATAAGCGCATACTATCCCTATCCTATGTCCAGCCGGGTAACCACCTGCACAAACCTCATGAAAAAATATGGGCATTATATCTTCGGAATCTATAAGGAAAATGATGAAATAGCAAGGTATATATATGGTATACCGGGCCAGTTTACCAAGGAAGAGCAGCCTTACAAAGGAGTAACCGGATTTAAAAACTGGTCCTATGCCAACAAAGAAAGCAAGGGAGATTACGGTTACTGGCTTGCTTTCGTTAACCCCAAAACCGGTGAAACCACAGACCCTCCCCAGGTGCAGTTAGCATAAAAAATTATTAATAAAAAAAATCATTTTTTATAAAAAACTCCCATGGGAGTTTTTTAAATTTTAAATTGACTGATTGGGGAAAATATAATATATTAGTAAATAAAATTTTTATAAAATAAGAGTATCAAGGATGGATGGCTGTGAAATACAAGTATTTGATTTTTGACTTTGACGGGACCTTAGCCGATACGGAAGAAGCAAATTTCATAATATATCAAAAGTTGGCCGAAAAATACAATTTACGAAATATTACACTGGACGAATTGGGACATCTGAAAAAGATGAGTGCCAAGGATGTCATGGCATATATTGAGCTTAAAAAAAGATATCTTCCTTTTCTTTTAAAAAAAGGCAAAAAGCTTCTGACTCAAGACATAAAAAATATTAGCCTCTGCAAGCCTGATATTTTTAAAGTCATTGACAAGCTGCGGCAAATGGGTATTAAAACCGCAATAATCACCACTAACTCCAAAAAAAATGTCAATCTTTTTTTGGAGGCCCATAAGGTAGATGCTATAGATTTGGTTGTAAGTGCCGCAATGTTTGGTAAAGAAGCGAAAATGAAGAAAATCGCAAGAAAAGGAAAACTAGATTTAAGCGAATGTCTTTATGTGGGGGACGAAATTAGAGATATCACGGCAGCAAGAAAAGCAGGCATGGACATAGCATCGGTTGCATGGGGTTATAATACAGTCGAAAGCTTGAAAAACCATAAACCTGATTATTTGATATATGAGCCCTCCCAACTGATAGAAATTGTCCAGGGTAGATATAATACGACACTTTAAAATAAGGAGAAATATATGGGAAAAATAATTTACACGATAAAACCTGAACATCACGATGTTGAAAGTTTAACCAAAATTTTAAGTGACCATCCGGAAATTCAATTTGTATCTTTTATGGGGGTGGACATAGGCGGGAATGGGACAGACGAAAAAATTCCCATTAAGTTGTTTATCAAGGATATGGAGGAAATGCTTAAATTCGGGATACAAACAGACGGGTCAAGCGTTGAATTGCAAGGTATAGCTGATTTAAGCGATGCAAGGGTTGATTTGCTGCCGGATACTGAATGCACCTGGTTTATTGATTACAACTATGAATATTATAACGAAGAAAATGGCTTTCCCGTAGGAACCTTAAAGATTCCTTCCTTCCTGATACATAATAATAAAAAGATATGTTCCCGCTCAGTTCTCAGAAGAGCCGAAGCTCATTTTAAGAAAGAAATATCGGACTTGTTGAAAAGGGCTCCTCATATTGCTCAATCCCTGGGCTTTAAGTATGAAGATGTGGATGAAGTATTGCTGACTGTTGCCACCGAGCTTGAAATGTGGGTGAAAACACCTGAGCAAAGTGCAGATTTTGAAGAGCTTCATGCATCCCAGGTTCTAAAGGAGCAATATTGGAAAAGAACCATGGGTACTGTAAGGACGGTTTTGGAAAAAATTATGGACTTATTGGAACTATATGACTTGAAACCGGAAATGGCCCATAAGGAAGTAGGGGGCATTACCAACAGGATAGATGCTAAGGGACGAATTACACATGTTATGGAACAGTTGGAAATTGACTGGAGGTTTTCAAGCCCTGTTCAAGCTGCTGACAATGAAATATTTATAAAAGAATTGATAGAAGACCAGTTTAGGGCTCACGGCCTGGAAGTAATATTCAAAGCCAAACCCATTGAAGGGGTGGCAGGTAACGGCGAGCATACCCACTTGGGAGCAGGTGTAAGGCTTAAGGATAACAGGAAGGTAAATCTCTTTTCTCCCAAAGATATGAGGGAGGATTACCTGAGTGAGATCGGCTACGGAGCTCTGATGGGAATACTTAAAAACTACGAGGTTATAAATCCCTTTGTTTCTGCAACCAATGATGCCTTCAACAGGTTAAAACCGGGCTATGAGGCACCGGTGTGCACCGTGACTTCTCTTGGAGGAGCCAAGGATTCACCCTCCAGAAACAGGTCGGTTCTTATCGGTCTCGTAAGAAATATTGATAATAAAAATGCAACAAGATTTGAATTAAGGGCTCCAAATCCTTACTCCAATACTTACCTTGTTGTTGCCGCATGCATCCAGGGAATGCTGGACGGAATCAAATCCGTAATAGATGCAGGAATGGACTGCAAAATGTTGGAGAAGGAAATATCAAAGAAATACGGCGAAGATGGCATCTACCTGGAAAAATACAGGGAATACAGGTCTGAAGAGGATGTATTTGAGCATTATTCCCGGGAGGAAAGGGATAAGCTCTTCGGCAAGGCTCCCGTAACGGTGTGGGAAAATATCAGTGCTTTCTCTTCCAATAAAATCAAGCAGGAAGTCCTGAAAAAAGGTGATGTTTTTACGGATGAAATAATAAACGCCTTCAGGGTCTCCACCATAGAAAAGTGGAAAAATGAGCTTGAAGGAAGAATAATACATGATAATATAATGCTGTTGAAAACTTTTGTAAAGCTCCACAGCGAATCGGACCATGCAACGGATTTGGATGTCGTAAATTGGGAAAAAATAGTATATCTGAAGACAAAGCTGATGAAGGACAGCATGACTAAAAAATGCATATTTACCAAGATTAAAAATGCAATAGCTCAAGGGGATTATGATACGGCTTCGGATCTGCAAATGCAGATGAATGAAAAAATGTCAGAAATAAGAACCTTGTATATTCAATATAAAAACAATATTTTTTAAAGAAATTTCGACAAAAAATTTGGTGCACTCCTTTCAGGCATTACTTTTCAAGGGTTAGACTGAAAGGAGCGTTTTTTTGGTTTTTTATAATTAATTTGTTTATTTATTACTTTGCATCAAAATCTTGTTTACAAAATACAGTGTTTATGGTAAAATGGCTGTGACAAACGTATTCATACCCTTGGGTAAGGTGTGATTACGTAAAAAATAAACGTGCATGATCAGGATATCGTTATTATTGGGTTTGGGTTGGACTATATAATATGGGTTAGCAATTCTATGTCCTGAAACATTGTACGAACAAATATAATGGAGGGAAATAATGAGTAAGGTTCCAAGAGAAAAGAAAGAAGCAACATTGGGTATTTCGCTTATCCCAGTACTTGTTATAGTAGCCGTATTGGCATATGCAATAATAGTGTTGGGAGCAGATCCTCACATTCCTATTTTGATAGGAGCAGCGGTAGGATCACTGATAGCAGTTTTTGGCTTAGGCTATAGCTGGGAAGAAATTGAAAAAGGTATCATTGACTCAATTGGCAGTGTTATGCAGGCAATTTTAATACTTGCCATAATTGGTATGTTGATTGGAACGTGGATTGGCGGCGGTGTTGTACCGACATTAATATACTACGGTTTACAGATATTATCGCCTACCTTCTTCTTAATCACCGCCTTGTTGTTGTGCAGCATAGTTTCATTGGCTACAGGAAGCTCATGGACTACTGCAGGTACGGTTGGAGTTGCGCTTATAGGTATAGCCCAGGGCCTTGGAGTATCACCGGCTTTGGCAGCAGGCTGCATAGTATCCGGAGCATATTTCGGCGACAAGATGTCACCCTTGTCAGACACTACAAACTTGGCTCCTGCAATGGCTGGTGCAAAATTGTTTGACCATATCAGACACATGATGTATACAACAGGTCTGTCATACGGAATTGCAGCCATTATATATATACTGCTGGGTCTGCAATACAGGGGCAAAGCCTTGGATGCATCGGAAATTCAGTCTATATTAACGGCAATTGAAAGCATTTATTATATCAACCCCTTATTCTTATTGGTTCCTGTAATTACAATCGGTGCTGTTGCCATGAAGGTGCCTGCAATTCCGGGACTTCTGCTTGGTGTTGTATTAGGAGCATTATGTATGTTCTTCCAGGGCAGCGGAGACGTAGGGAGTATGATAGATGCTATCCATTACGGAGTAGCTGCCGAATCAGGTCATGCAATGGTTGATGAGTTGTTGTCAGGTGGCGGTATGGACAGCATGATGTGGACCATATCACTGATTATGTGCGCCTTGACTTTCGGCGGTGTTCTTGAATCAACCGGCATGATGGCTTGTATAGCTAACAGTATGTTGAATCTTGCAAAGAAGACCGGCTCATTGGTTTTAGTGACGGTATTATCCTGCTTGTTTGTAAACGTTCTGTGCGCAGACCAATACTTAGGTATTGCTCTACCGGGTAAAATGTTTAAAGATGCATACGCTAAAAGGGGTTTGGCACCGAGGAACTTGTCCCGAGCTCTCGAAGACTCAGGTACAGTTACATCAGCCCTTGTTCCGTGGAATACATGCGGGGCTACAATGGCGTCATTCTTAGGTGTAAGTACTTTTGCATACGCACCCTTTGCATTCTTTAACATCTTAAGCCCGATAGTATCAGTTCTTTACGGTTTCACCGGATTCTCAATCATGACTATTGAAGAAGATCCGTCATCACCTCAATTTAAACACAAAATGAAGGTTAAGAAATCACCGAAAGAATTGGAAGAATACATTGAGAATTATCAGGCAAGACAAGCATAAGAGTATTTGAATATAAAATAAAAAACCCTGCGGGTCTACCGCAGGATTTTTTTATAGTGTATCCGGCATGAATATGTTAAAATACATATGATTAAATTTATGACTCAATGGTATAATAAGATTGGTGCAGAAAGGAGAAGACAAATGATGAAAAAAATTATAAGAATAAATTTAAGAACAAAAAAAATTACATACGAAGATGCTACCCTGGAATATCTAAAAACAGGGGGCAGGGGACTAATAGCCAAAATAATGCTAAATGAAGTAAATCCTCTATGCGACCCTTTAGGTAGAGAAAATAAACTGATTATTTCCAACGGACTATTGACCGGAACCAATGTGTCCAGTGCAAACAGAATCGCAATAGGAGCTAAAAGTCCCTTAACAGGTGGCATAAAGGAAAGCAACGGAGGAGGAATTACAGCCATGTGGCTTGCCTCCCTTGGAATAAAAGCTCTTATTATCGAGGATATTCCTGAAGAAGATGAATGGTATTATATAAGAATAAATAAGGAAAAGTGCTCCCTGGAACCTGCAGGACAATACAAGGGAATGGGAACCTTTGAATTTTGTGAAAAAATGATTGAAAAATACCCGGACTGTGCAGTTACATGCATTGGTCAAGCCGGCGAGAGACTGTACAATATAGCAGGAATAGCAAGTATGGACAAGGAGAAAAAACCTAACAGATATAGCGGCAGAGGGGGTCTTGGAGCCGTAATGGGTTCCAAAAAGCTAAAAGGAATCGTAGTAGAAGAAAGAGGCACGGTCGAAATAAAGGATAGAGAAAAATACAATAAAACACTTAAGGAATATTCTTCAATAGTTTTAAATGCCCCTACTTCAGTTTCATACAGAACTTTGGGTACATCTGCAACGGTTAGAACCACGAATGATTTGACGGGACTTCCCGTAAGAAATTTCAAAGGAGAAAAATTTGAATATGCAGAAGAAATTTCAGGGGAAAGCCTATATAAGCTCATAAAGGAAAGAGGCGGAGAAGGTAAGACTTCCCATGCATGCATGCCGGGTTGCATAATACAATGCTCAAATGTGGTTCCCGACAAAGAGGGAAAAACAATTGTGTCTCCACTGGAATATGAAACGATAGGCTTAATGGGTTCCAATCTGGGAATTAAAGATTTTGACACAATTGCAAGAATGAATGCCTTGTGCAATGATTTCGGAATTGATACCATAGAGACAGGGGCAGCCATGGGAATGGCAATGGAAGCAGGAATAGCGAAATTCGGGGATAATGAAGGAGCCTTAAAATTATTGGATGAGATAAAAAATGATACAGAGCTGGGAAAACTGCTCTCAAAAGGAACTGCTATTGCAGGAAAGACCCTTGGGGTTGAACGCATCCCCGTTGTAAACGGTCAGGCAATGCCTGCATATGACCCGAGGGCAATAAAGGCAATGGGAGTTACTTTTGCAACATCTCCCATGGGGGCAGACCATACCTACGGTCCCATGATAAAGACGGATGATCCTCTTGGAGCCTCTAAAGATGCACAAATTTTAATGGCAAAAATCGACAGCATTGGAGTATGCATGTTTTTAAGAGGAGCTATCGCTAATCATATGGACCTCTTAGTTGACCTGATAAATGCGGTTCATGGCTGGAATTTAGACATGGATTGGCTTGAAAAGACAGCCCTTGAAACAATAAGAAACGAGCATAAATTTAATGAACTTGCAGGTTTTAATAAGGAAGATTATCGTATGCCTAAGGTGTTTACAAATACAAAAATAGAAAGCACCGACCAGGTTTTTGATATAAGCCAGGATGAATTGGATGAATTGAGGTTATGGCATGATAAAGATAAAGTTATCTATCAGTGACAAGGATGTTAAAAATATTACACTAAAATATAAAGATATGACTATTGATGAAATAATTACGGAATTAAAAATTGACAAGGACCAGATAGGTTCTGTCCTTGTCAATGGTATTCCAAAGAATTTTTCAGATAAGGTTGAAGATAAGTCGGAAGTATTTTTCCTGCCCATTCTAAGCGGCGGTTAACAGAGCTTATAGGTTTGCAATCTTAAGATTAGACAGTCCTTCTCAAGCTATATGCAAATACATCATCATAAAATGGCAGAATGTTCCGGCTAAAACAAACAGATGAAACAATTCATGAAACCCAAACCATGGTTTATCTATGTTGGGTTTTTTATTTATAGGTACATTGAGTCTTGGAGTTCACGAATGTGATTAAGGAGAAAATTCAGTATAAAGACAAATTTTACATACTTTTTACATTTAGATGGTTTATTTTTTACTGTGTTAAGTTATGTTTATCTTAAAATAGAATATAAGGAGAGATATGAATGAAAAACAATAGAATATTATTTATAACGGTATTAATTGTTATACTGTTAATAGTTTTTACGGGATGTGCTCAGGAAACATCCGATGGGCAAACAGCAGATTTTGATTTTGATAAAGATATAACTGTAGTGGCAAGAGATGCTGCATCCGGGACAAGAGGAGCTTTCCATGAAATAATGAACATTATCGTTAAGGAAAATGACACAGAAGTAGACAAATTGGTTGTTGGAGCTTTAGAGTTTGATGGTACAGATAAAGTTATAACTGCTGTTGAAGGAGACAAATACGGTATTGGTTACATTTCATTAGGTTCAGTAAGTGAAAGAATTAAAGCAGTTGCCGTAAACGGTGCAGAACCTTCTGTTGAAAATGTAAAAAGCGGAGCTTATTCAGTATCAAGACCTTTCTTGTTGGTTACAAAAGGAACTGAAAGTGATTTAGTAAAAGACTTCTTAAAATTTTCGGAATCAACTCAGGGACAGAAAATTACAAATGATATGAATTTTATAGGCGCTGCTGATTCACCTGAAGAATACACGGCATCAGGTATGTCAGGAACTATTAAAGTGGCAGGCTCAACATCAGTAGCACCTTTGATGGAAAAATTACAGGAAGCATACCAGGAACTTAACCCGGATGTAGTATTTGAAACTCAGGCACAAGGCTCATCGCAAGGTATAAAGGCTGCAATCGACGGATCTTATGATATTGGAATGGCTTCAAGAGAATTAAAAGCTGAGGAAGCATCGGAATTAAACAGATACGTACTGGCAATTGATGGTATTGCAGTAATTGTAAATAACGAAAATCCAAAAAGTGATTTAGCAGCAGATGATATAACTAATATATATATAGGCGAAATCACAAAGTGGAATGAAGTTAAATAATGCAAATAAGGCAGTCAAATTTTAATGAAATAGTAATGCAGGCAATATTCTTTCTGTCTGCATTAATTTCCGTTTTAGCAGTCCTTGCCATCTGCCTCTTTCTCTTTATGAGAGGTATTCCTGCCATTTCGGAAATAGGTTTTACGGATTTTATATTTAATGAAAAATGGGGACCTGTCAACATTCCTGCTTCTTACGGAATACTGTCAATGATTGTAGGCAGCATTTATGTAACGGCTGGAGCAATTGTTATAGGTGTGCCCATTGGTTTAATGTGTGCTATATTTTTGTCTGAATTTTGTCCGGATAATATTTATAAAATTGTGAAGCCGGCAGTTAATTTGTTGGCGGGCATACCTTCAATAATTTACGGTTTCTTCGGAATGCAGGTAATTGTACCCTTTGTGAGAGAAAATTTTGGAGGAAACGGATACAGCATACTTTCAGCTTCAATAATTTTGGGAATTATGATACTACCTACAATTATTTCTATAAGTGAATCCTCTATAAGGGCTGTTCCGGAAAGTTATGCTGAAGGCTCCTATGGTATTGGAGCAACAAAGGAAGAAACAGTTTTCAAGGTAATGGTTCCGGCTGCTAAATCAGGAATCTTAACTTCAATTATCTTAGGTATAGGTAGGGCGATAGGTGAAACCATGGCTGTTGTGATGGTGGCAGGTAATGCCGTTATGCCTCTTGATAAAATTGAGCTTCTAAAACCAATCAGAACATTGACTACCAATATTGTTACGGAAATGAGCTATGCTTCTGGACTTCATGAATCAGCTCTTATATCAACGGGGGTAGTTTTGTTTGTATTTATAATAATTTTAAATGCATCTTTAAGCCTTATAAGCTCAAAGACTCAAAGAAATTAATCCGAGGTGCAATATGGATAGAACACTATATAATTTAAAACAAAGAAAAGTAAAAGCTTTTCTGTTTAAGAGTTTTGTATGGTTTTGTGGAATATTGACAGTGGGAATATTAATATATATACTATTATTTATACTATTGAAAGGTGTTCCGAAAATTAACTTAAAGTTTTTGTTCGGAGAATACAATTCAGAAACACTTTCTGTATTTTCATCTATGGTTACTACTGTGCAAATGATTGTATTGTCACTTTTAATATCAGTACCAATCGGTGTATTTTGTGCAATTTACCTTGCAGAATATGCCAAGAGAGGCAATAAAGCAGTCAAGGTAATAAGACTTGCCATAGACACCTTGGCGGGAATACCTTCAATTGTATACGGTTTGTTCGGTATGATATTTTTTGTGCAAATTCTTGGATTCAGAGCATCAGTTTTGTCAGGAATATGTACAATATCAATCATGATACTGCCGGTAATTATAAGCTCATCGGAAGAAGCCATAAAATCTGTTCCTGACACTTATCGTGAAGGAAGTTTAGGATTAGGGGCAACGAGGCTTCGAACAGTGTTTCGCATAGTCCTTCCAACAGCGATGCCCGGTATACTTGCAGGAATTATCCTTGCAATCGGACGTATTGTGGGAGAAACTGCAGCGCTGATATTCACAAGCGGAACTAATGTTTTAAAAAACCCGTCATTAAATTTGATGGCATCACAAAGAACCCTGGCAATCCATATGTACATGCTTGCCAGTGAGGGGCTGCCTCATTCAAGAGATATGGCATTTGCTACAGGGTCAATTTTAATCTTGGTAGTGTTTATAGTGAACTATGCTACAACTAAGCTTGCAGGCAGAATAGGGAGGAGCCAATGACCGACAAAATAAAAATAGAAAATGTTGATTTGTTTTACGGGGATTTTCAAGCTCTTAAAAATGTAAATATGAATATAAAGGAAAATGAAATAACTGCTTTTATAGGACCATCAGGATGCGGAAAATCCACCTTGCTTAAATCATTGAACAGGATGAATGATTTAATCGAAGGTGTTAAAATTACGGGTAGAATACTTTTGGATGATGTGGATATATACAAGGATATGGATGCGACTGTTCTAAGAAGAAGGGTCGGCATGGTTTTTCAAAAGCCCAATCCGTTTCCCATGAGTATTTATGAGAATGTGGCATACGGTCCAAAGACACATGGTGTTAAAAGCAAATCAAAATTAGACGAAATTGTGGAAAAAAGCCTTCGGTCTGCAGCCATGTGGGACGAAGTAAAGGATAGACTAAAAAAAAGCGCCTTGGGATTATCCGGAGGCCAGCAGCAGAGACTTTGCATAGCAAGAGCATTTTCTGTCAATCCGGAGGTTATATTGCTGGATGAGCCCACATCAGCACTTGACCCCATATCCACCATGAAAATAGAAGATTTGCTGGTTGAAATCAAAAAAGATTACACCATAATAATTGTTACCCATAACATGCAGCAAGCCACAAGGATATCTGATAAAACTGCTTTTTTCCTCGTAGGAGAAATAGTTGAGTTTGATGAAACAGAAAAGCTGTTTTCTTTGCCTAAACACAAGAAAACCGAAGATTATATAACCGGAAGATTCGGGTAGAGGGAGGATATTAAAATGAGAAACAGATTTGACCGAGAGCTTGACACCTTAAACTTAGAGCTGATAAAAATGGGAGGTTTAATTGAAAATGCTATTGAATACAGTGCTAAGGCACTAATAAATCAAGACCTGTCTTTGATTAAAAAAGTTAACGAGTTGGAAGTTGAAATTGATGATATGGAAAAAAGCATAGAGGCACATTGCCTAAAACTTTTGCTCCAGCAGCAGCCCGTAGCATCTGACCTAAGGATTATAAGCACCGCACTTAAAATGATTACGGACATGGAAAGAATCGGAGATAATGCAGAAGATATAGCTGAAATTGCCAGACATATTCTTAATCAGAAATTTATTAAGGATATAGTTCACATACCTCAAATGGCAGAAGCTACCATAAGCATGGTAACAAAAAGTATTGATGCATTTGTCAAGAGGGATAAGAAATTAGCAGAAGAAGTATGCCGGTCGGATGATATAGTTGATAATTTATTTGATGTTATTAAAGAAGAATTGATAGAAAAAATCCAGGAAGACAGAAGCAACGGTGAACAGGCAATCGACTTGTTGATGATTGCAAAATATTTTGAGAGAATCGGGGACCATGCGGAAAATATAGCCGAATGGGTAATATTTTCAATCACAGGAGAGCATTAAAATGAGACTCATATATTGTGTTGAAGATGAAGCAGGTATAAGAGAATTAATAACACTTGCTCTTAGCACTGCCGATTTTGAGGTAAAGGGATTTGAAGATGCAGCAGCATTCTACGCTGAAATGAAAAGTAAGCTTCCGGATTTAATATTGCTTGATTTGATGCTGCCTAAAGTCGATGGAATGACAATTTTGAAAGAACTGAAGGCAAATATTGAATATAGGAGCATACCTGTGATAATTCTCACTGCAAAATCTTTGGAGTTAGATAAGGTAAAAGGCTTGGAATCAGGTGCTGATGACTTTATAACCAAGCCCTTCGGAATCCTGGAGCTTTTGGCAAGAGTTAAGGCTGTATTAAGACGCTCTGAAAGGAAGGCTGAAGAAGAACCGATACAATACAAAGGGTTGGTTTTAGATTACAACAAGAGGACCTTATATTATATAGATAAACCGGTAGCACTCACATACAAGGAATTTGAGTTACTGCATTACCTGATGCTCAACAAGGGAATAGTTCTGTCAAGAGATAAAATACTTCAAGAAATATGGGGATATGATTATGAAGGAGAAACCAGGACAGTTGATATGCATATTAAAACCATAAGACAGAAGCTTGAGGCAGCAGGCTGCACTAACTGTATAACAACCGTAAGAAGTGCCGGTTATAAATTGGAGGAGAAGGAAGGTATATGAGGAGAAGAATTTTCCTTACCATATTGCTGATATCTACCATTACTTCAGTCTTGGCAAGCATACTGACAACATATGTATATTATGAGTTTTATGTTAAAGATGCAAAAAAAGAGCTGAAAACCCTGTTAACTCTTACAGCTGACCCCCTAAGGTGGGATGCTTCAGCTTCAATTAATTCATCCATTAACACCATTTTAAAATCTATTGATTACAGCGTGCGTTTTACCATTATAGATGAAGACGGGAAGGTTATTTACGACAACTGGAAGGAAGATATCGGAGAAAACCACAAGGACAGGCCTGAAGTCCAAGGAGCATTTGAAAAGGGCTTTGGGGAAGACTTAAGGTATTCAAATACAATATCATCAGACATGTACTATTATGCCGTCAGGTTAAAGGATGATCAGGCACTTCGTTTTTCGAGAGAAATCAGCAGTATAAACAGGATATTTGCAGGGCTTTTACCCATGCTTTTTGTCTTGTTTATTTTTGTTTTAATAGTTGTTTATTTTGCGGCATCAAGAATGACACAGAAGATTCTAAAACCCGTGAATCAAATGGCCAAGTCCTTGGACGAAATTTTGGAGGAAGGACCCGGTGTCGGTATGGAAATTTACGAAGAGTTCTTACCACTTTCAAATACAATAAGAGACCAGAAAAATAAAATAAATGAATACATAAAGGAATTGAAAAAGGAAAGGGATACTATATCCTTCATTACTGAAAACATGAAGGAAGGCTTCATACTCCTTGATCATAACAAGGATATTTTATCGATAAATAAAAGCGGGAAGGAAATGACCGGGAATGAAAGCTTTCTGTTAAAGGGCAGGAAAAATATCTTTGAGTTGGTCAGGAACCCGGAAATTATTGAAAAAATCAACACTGCCATGAATGAAAACAAACACCTTGTCCATGACCTTGCGACCGATAACAAGTATTACAGGTATTATTTAAGCCCCGTAACGGAAGGTGAGGAAAATGAAGTAAAAGGACTCCTGATACTGATTGAGGACATAACAATACAAAAAAACGCCGAGCAAATGAGGAGCGAATTTACCGCCAACGTGTCCCATGAGTTAAAAACACCTCTCACAACCATGATTGGATTCGCCGAAATGATAAAAGAGGGTCTGATAAAAGATCATGCAGGTGTAGTAAAATACAGCGGCCTAATACACAAGGAAGGAATGCGTCTCATATCATTGATTGAAGATTTGATGAAGCTTTCCAAACTCCAGGAATATACCAGACGGGTTGAAGAGGAGATAATCAATATTAAAGCTGTATGTGAGGACGTTATGAGTTTACTTAAGTCAAAGGCAGACAGCAGCAAGGTTAAACTCATGCTTGAGGCTGATGATGTCATGATGAAAGCGAACTATAATTATATAAATGAGCTTTTTTATAATCTCATAGACAATGGAATTAAATATAATAAAGATGGCGGAAGTGTGAATATTAAAATTTGGGAAGAGGACGGAGCTGCAAATATAGTTGTAATAGATACAGGAGTAGGCATACCTTTAGAACACATAGATAGAATATTTGAAAGATTTTACCGAGTTGATAAAAGTCGTTCAAAGGAAACAGGGGGCACAGGTCTCGGGCTTTCTATAGTAAAACATATTGCAGAGCTCTATGATGGCATCATAGATGTCGAAAGTTCAAAAAACAAGGGGACAAAAATAACTATAAAATTCCCAATCCAATAATTTACTCTTAGGGGATAATTCATCAGGCAACGTAAAAATACATCATCATAAAATGACAGAAGGTCCCTGCTAAAACAAAGAGATGAAATAATTCATGAAACCCAAACCATGGTTTATCTAGGTTGGGTTTTTTTAAACCGTATATGACTCCTCCCACAGTGTATAAAAGCCCTCCCGCCAATAGCCAGATGATACCGCCCGGGGCCATGCTTTTCACCAAGGGCATGAAAACAAGAACTGAAAGCCATCCCATTCCTAAATATAAGCCTGCGCTTATCCACCTGGGGGCATTTATCCAAAATATTTTGATAAATGCTCCTATTATTGTTATAGACCAAACTAAGGCAAGTAATTTGTAACCTAAATCCTTGTTCAAAATTAAAAGGCATACGGGAGTATATGTACCTGCTATCAGTACAAAAATCATTATGTGGTCAAGCTTTCTCATTATCAGCTTGGCTTTTTTCTTTGAGCTGTCAATAAAGTGGTAAATGCAGCTGGTGGAATACAAAAATATCATGCTTAAACCAAAAATCAAGAATGATATAAGGGTAAGAAGACTGCCGGACTTTATAGCTGCATTTAAAAGCAAGCATAAGGCAAGAACTCCAAAAACCGCTCCTCCAAGATGGGTCAAGGCACTCGTTATTTCTTTCTTGTCTGTATTCATTTCAGCCTCCTTTTATTCCTTTTATAATAAGCAATCTTTATAGGCTTATTTTTTTATATGATATTCTTTCAGGATGATTATGTCAATTAATAATATTAAGATTAACCTGTTTTTTATAACTTATTAATATTATTTTAATTTTGCGGGTGTATGATAATATAATCGTGCTTTTAGCCATGAAAAGCAGCTCTTAAATTTGTATTGATAAATCAAGGCAAAGTTGATACAATTGATAACAACAATGAAACGAGTGAGTAAATGTTCGGATATATTACCATAAATAAAATGGAACTGAAATTCAAGGAATATTACAGCTACAAGGGATATTACTGCGGTCTTTGCAAGCGTTTGAAAACCAAACACGGAAACATATCAAGGCTTACCCTCAATTACGATATGACCTTCTTGATACTATTATTAAGCTCCCTTTACGAACCGGAAAACAAAATCTCCAAGGAAAGGTGTCTGGTTCATCCCAAAGAGAAGCAGCTCATCATACAAAACGATGTAACGGATTATGCGGCATCCTTGAATGTCATACTTTCATATTATAATTTGATCGATAATTGGGAAGATGACAGGGATTACAAATCCCTGGCAGCAGCAAAGGCCTTTGAAGGAGAGTTCAAAAAATCAGCTTCTGCTTTTCCGGACCTTACAAAGACAATACAAATGAGGCTTAACAACATTTCAAAGCTTGAAAAAGAAGACACAGATGATATTGATGCCGTATCAAACGAGTTTGGCCACCTGATGGAAGAAATCTTTTTATACAAGAAAGACCACTGGGAGAAAAACTTAAGAAAAATAGGCTTTTATCTTGGAAAATACATCTATTTCACAGATGCCTTCCATGATATGAAAAAGGATGAAGAAAACAAGTCCTATAACCCTTTTAACAAGTTAAAGGTAAATGACAAGGAAGAGTATGCCAAAAACCTTATAATACTCAACTTGTCTCTCCTGAGCGACCAAATCGAAAAACTGCCCCTAGTAAGGGACAAGGGAATAATTGATAATATCATTTATTCGGGGATGTTGAATAAACTAAAAACAAAGGAGTTAACAGATGAAAGACCCATATGAAGTTTTAGGCTTGCAAAGAGGAGCATCCAAGGAAGAAGTAAAAAGCGCCTACAGGAGGCTGGCAAAGAAATACCACCCGGACATGAACGTGAACAATCCTCTCCAGGACCTGGCAGAAGAAAAATTCAAGGAAATCCAGTGGGCCTACGATGAAATAATGAGCGGAAAAGCCGATAGTCCCGGATACGGGTCCACCTATACCAACAATAATACAGGCAGTTCCGGAGATTTGTATTCGGCCAGATCATACATCAATGCCGGACGATTCCAGGAAGCTATGAACATTCTCAGAAGAACAAATGTAAGAAATGCGGAATGGAATTTCCTTATGGGTGTTTGCCATGTAAGCATGGGCTCAATAAATCAAGGTTTACAGTATGTTCAAACAGCAGTGAACATGGATCCTTCGAACTTTGAATACCAAAATTATTTGAATCAAATCTACAACATGCAGCATTTATACCAGCAGAGGGCATATAATTACGGTGGAGGCCCAAGCACTGCAGATTGCTGTGCTCAGCTTATTTGCGCCGACTGCTTGTGTGAATGCTTGGGAGGAGACCTGATTCCATGTTGTTGAAAGGCAGGGACCTGGCATATTTGGGTGTGCTTTTGGGGCTTAACCAGCTCTTTATTATACTTTCATCAATCATAGAAACCAATACCATAATATTGATGGCAGCCGCCGCCTTGATTGTGGGAGTGGCAGTGGTTGAATTCGGAGGAAAAGCAGGTATAATCTTTTACCTTGCTTCCTGTATTTCGGGTTTCTTTTTAACCTTCAATAAGGCGGAATTAATCACCTACATTTGTTTTTTCGGTATATACAGCATAATTAAGCACTATATAGAAACTAAAATCAACAATAAATACATCTCTTACGCCTTGAAGATTGGGTCATTTAATCTTTCCCTGCTATTAATGTATTTTTTCGTAAAACTCTTTATAAGCTTACCCCTAAGATGGTGGATGATATTGGGGGGTCAAATATTGTTCATCATCTACGACTATTCCTTTACCATGTTCATCACTCAATACATAAATTCCATAAGACCCAAATTGAAAAGATAATATTCTTCCCAAAGGCAAAATAAACTCTATTATCCATTGCCTGTGAATATAGCTTGTGTTAAAATCAATACATATACTAAAGGTGTTACCTGCACCTGTTAACCGATTGGAGGACTTATGTTTAAGAAAGCAAAATATGCAATTATATTATTATTATTGGCTGTGTTGCTGACATCATGTGCTGAATCCGCAGGAGCTGATGCAGATACACCACCTTCTCAGGATGTAACAAATCCAGAAACTCCTGATATCATTGATTCGGAAGATGAGCTGTCTGAAGAAGAAAAATCAAGAATAGAGCTGGAAAAGAAACTTGCGGAGAGAGAAGAGCTGGAAAAGCAAAGAAAGGAAGAGCTTAAAGAATTTTACGTTCCCCTTATACCCCTGGGAGAAGAAAGAGAAAAGAAAAACCTTGAAGTAAAAGCCTTATACGTGACAGGCCACACGGCGGGAGAAGAGTTAAACAAGGAGAATATAGAAGCTTATGGGGCTTATGTTAAAGCTCTTGAAGAAAACAATACTGAAAAAGCAAGGGAATTGTTTGAAAATGCGGAAAAAGCCAATAAATTTGAGCGCATTGTAGGCATTGCCCTTGCCACAGAAATAAACGGACTGGTTATAAACGTGAAAGATGACAACGGCCTCATAACATACGAGTCCGATGTGGAAATAGTCCGAAACATGAATGAAGATACAAAATTCCCCATAAGAGATATTCAAAAGGTGCTTGATATCCTGAAGGAATATGACATATACACCATAGGAAGGATTGTGGCCTTCAAGGACAAGAACTTTGCCGTTAAGAGTCCCGACCATTCAATCCAGCTTAAGTCAGGCGGAATCTGGCTGGATCCCAACAGCGGAAACATCCCATGGATAAACCCCTTCGACAAATATGTATGGGATTATAATATAGCAATTGCCAAAGAGGCAGCCCTTTTAGGCTTTGATGAAATACAATTCGACTATGTTCGTTTCCCGGATGGGGCCAAGTACTACAATACTATTACCGAATTCCCGGGCAGAAACGACAGGGATAAGGATGAAGCAATTGCAGAGTTTTTGGAATATGCAAGGAAAGAATTAGAGCCCTACAAGGTTAACCTGGGAGCTGATGTATTCGGCCTGGTAACAAGGACTTGGGACGATTATCCGGAGGATATAGGCCAGACCTGGATCTTGATAGGCCAACATGTGGACAATATTTGCCCCATGGTTTACCCAAGCCACTATTCGACGGGCTGGTACAATTTGGAGGACCCCAATGCCCATCCTTATTTGGTTGTAAAAGGTGCCATGCAAGAAGCAATTGAAAAGAATTCATCCATGGAAACACCCCCCATCATCCGTCCCTGGATTCAGGGCTTCAACTGGGCGGATGTCACCTACGGGCCCGACAAGATAAGGGACCAGATAATAGCCGCCAAAGAACTTGGCATCAATGAATACATGGTTTGGACTCCAAGCAATGTTTATAATCCCTATGCCTTCATGGTGACGAATAAAGAAAAGGAGACCACTTATCCTCTTGATAAAGGTGAACTCGATTACACGGAGAAGTCACCTGCTGACGCAGCCCATAAGTATTTGACCGGCATGCTTCAAAAGAGGTACAGTTACACTTATTTGATGACTCCCTTTGAAGACAGGGTGAAAGATTTTGATGAATTTGCCAAACTTCAGGAAGAAAGCAATATTAAGCTGTTAAACTACAAGGTTTACGGCTATGAGATTGATGCAAACAACAGTGATAAAGCATATGTGACCTTATACTATAAGATAGAAGTCAATAAGGGGGACACTAAAGAAATAATTGAAAAAGACCAGATCAAGTGGCAGGCTGTCAGGGAATACAAGATATGGAAAATAAGACCAGACTTCATAGATTCTTGACAGACCGGATGATTTTGATATAATAAAAGGAAATATTTACAAAAATCTTAATTATTAAAGCAGTTTATCTGCAGAAGGTGAGGGGGAATATGAAGAAGTACAATTTAGCAATATTGGGAGCTACAGGTGCAGTCGGGCAAGAAATGCTGAAGGTATTGGCAGAAAGAGATTTTCCCGTAAATGAACTTAAGCTTCTTGCAAGTAAAAGAAGTGCCGGAACTTTAATGGAATTCAAAGGGGAAAATTATGAAATCGAAGAAGCTACTGAAGCCACATTTGAAAACGTCCATGTAGTTCTTTGCGCCGCCGAAAATGATATAAGCCTCAGGCTATCTCCTGCAGCAGTTAAGGCAGGAGCCGTAGTAATCGATAATTCAAGCGCATTCAGGCTGAACGACGATGTTCCTTTGGTTGTTCCCGAAGTCAACGGAGAAGACGTTAAAAAACATAAAGGAATAATTGCAAATCCAAACTGCTCAACAATCATAGCCTTAGTGGCAATTAACGAACTTAACAAGTATTCAAAAATAAAAAGAATGATTGTTTCTACCTACCAGGCCGTTTCAGGGGCTGGTATTAACGGAATAAAAGAGCTTGACCAGCAAATAAAGGCTATCAGTGAAGGCAGGCCTGTTGAAATCAATACATTCCAATATCAAATAGCATATAACCTGATCCCTCAAATAGGATCTTTTAATGAAATGGGATATTCTCAGGAAGAAATGAAGCTTCAGAATGAAGGTAGAAAAATCCTTCACAACCCGGACCTGAAAGTTAATTGTACCTGCGTAAGGGTTCCGGTTTATAGAAGCCATTCCGAATCAATAACCATTGAGACGGAAAAAGAAATTACTCCCGAAAAAGCAAGAGAACTCCTTTCAAAGGCAGAAGGAGTTAAGCTGATTGATGATTTGAAAAACAACAAATATCCCATGCCCCTGGATTCATCCGACCAGGACTTGATTTACGTAGGCAGGATAAGAAAGGATATTAGCTGTGAAAATTCCTTGGTTCTCTGGTGCTGCGGGGACCAGATAAGAAAAGGGGCAGCTACGAACGCGGTACAAATAGCAGAAGTCTTGGTAAAAGAAAACTTAATTTGAGACTAAGCCATCCAAGTAATCAAAGGCTCAGTGTCATCCTGAACGTAGTGAAGGATCTCAAGAGATCCTTCGGGCTAAAGCCCTCAGGATGACACTATGGGATATTCATAGCAATGACACTCATGTATATTTTTAGCATGACAATGTGCTGAGGGCAATCTTACGATTGTCCTTTTTTATTCATATTTAAGTGGACAAATGTTCGATTTTGATATAATATAAAGAAGGAATGTCACCCTGCACGGAGGTTGGAATGGATTATATAATCATAGGACTGCTTTCTTTATCCCTTGTAATAAATCTTCTTTTACTCATTAAACAAGCTAAGAATAACTCCAGGGACCGGATAATATCGGAACTTAAGCTTAATTTAAAGGATAATAACCTGTATTTGATTGATTCCATAAACCGCAGAATTGCCGAGTCGGAGCAGAAACAGCTTAAGGAGCTCCTTTCAAACAAGCTGGAAACGGTTGAAAGGCTGGAAAGAAGCTCCAAGATCTTGACAGAGTCTTTAAATGACAATTTTACAGCCCTCAATGACTTGGTTTACAGGAACCTGGACAAGATAAACATGAGGGTCGAAGAAAGGCTCAATGAAGGATTTGAAAAAACCAACAAGACTTTTGTCAGCATACTGGAAAGACTGTCCAGGATAGATGAAGCCCAGAAGAAAATAGACAGCCTGTCCACCAATATTGTCTCCCTCCAGGATGTTCTGACTGATAAAAAGAGCAGGGGCATCTTTGGTGAAGTTCAGCTTAATCATATCTTGTCGGTGGTTTTCGGGGAAAAGAACGACAAAGTTTATGAAATTCAAAAGAAATTGGGAAATTCCATGATTGCCGACGCAGTTTTGCATATACCCGACCCTGTGGGAATGGTTTGCATAGATTCCAAATTCCCCCTTGAAAATTACCGCCGCATGATTGACCCAAACATTCCGGATGTGGAAAGAAAGCAATATATCAGGGACTTTAAAGCAAACGTGAAGACCCATATCAACGATATATCTTCAAAGTATATAATCCAGGGACAAACTGCGGACCATGCCATAATGTTTATACCGGCGGAAGCTATATTTGCCGAGATTAACGCCTACCACCCGGACTTGCTGGATTATGCCGGTGAAAAGAGGGTTTGGATAACCTCTCCCACAACCCTCATGTCGGTTTTGTCAACGGTCCAGGTTGTTTTAAGAAACATGGAGAGGGAAAAGTACGCAGGCATAATTCATGAGGAACTTAACAAGTTAGGAAAAGAATTCAAGCTCTACAAGGAAAGGTGGGAATCCCTGGCTAAAAATATCAAGCGGGTTTCGGAGGACGTGGATAAGATTAACATCACATCCAATAAAATAGAAAGAAAATTCGACAGGATATCCAGGGTTGAAATGGGCTCAGGGCCTGAAAATGAAGAAATAGAATACAGTGAAATATGATTTAAAAAATACTTGCATTTTATTTAAGTTTATGCTACTATCTTAAAGTAGCAAATTTGCCGCAGTGATGGAATGGCAGACGTGACGGACTCAAAATCCGTTGGTGGCAACACCGTGGGGGTTCAAGTCCCTTCTGCGGCACTCATTCAATAAAATCGACCTAAAAAGTCGATTTTATTTTTTGTTTGGATATTTTAATTCTTTTATGATATAATTTTTTAATCATGAAATTTAAGGTGAAAAGATGAGTATATTGTATGTGGTTCCAACACCTATAGGGAATTTGGGGGATATGACCGGGAGAGCCCTTGAAGTCTTAGAAAGCTGTGATTTAATACTGGCTGAAGATACCAGGCACACTCAAAAGCTTTTAAACCATTTCAATATTAGGACTAAGATGATTTCCTACCATAAGTTCAATGAAAAGCAAAGGAGCGAGGAAATAGTCCAAAGGCTTTTGAATGAGGAAATCAAGGCAGCACTGGTAACCGATGCGGGAACACCCTGTATTTCAGACCCTGGATACGAATTGGTAAGGGAAGTCAGGGAAAAGGGCATTGAAGTGATAGGCTTGGCCGGCCCATCGGCACTTACCACAGCCCTTTCAATTTCGGGAATTGAAACTTATGAATTTGCCTTTTACGGGTTTTTGCCCCGCAAAAAAAGCGAGCTGGATGCGGCCTTGAAAAGGGTTCTTAAAAATCCTGTAAAAACCTTTGTCTTTTATGAATCTCCCAAGAGGATAATTAATTTAATTGAAAAAATAAAGGAACACATGCCCAATGCAACTCTTTGCGTGTGCAAGGAACTGACAAAAGTCCACGAAAAAACTTTTTACGGAAGCGTGAATGATGTTTTGAAGCAGTTAAGGGACCATGAGGAAGTGGAAAAGGGAGAATACGTGATAGTGGGCTGCAACAATGATTACAAGGAAGCAGATGTTTCGTCTTACCGGGTTGGAATACACGGTATCTTGTTTGACAAGCTCATTAAAAATGACTATTCTTTAAGGGAAGCCGTAAATGAAGTTGCAGATGAGGGATTGGCTTCAAAGAATGAAGCATATAAGGCTTCTCTTGAAATAAAAAAATTTATCGAGAAACTGCAGGGGGACAAATGATTGGCACAATAGCAAATGCGCTTGCAATAATAGCGGGCGGTATAGCAGGACTTATATTTAAAAACGCAATACCGGAGAAAATATCCCAGGCCCTCTTAAAGGCCACAGGCTTGGCGGTAATCGGCATCGGTATAAATTTAATGCTGGCAGGTGAAAATTTTACCCTCTTAATCATATCTATGGTAATAGGTACGATTATAGGCGAACTCATAGATATAGAAGGAAAGCTGGACAGGTTCGGAGCCTTTATAGAAAGTAAAATGAAAAACAAGGAAGGGAACGTGGCTCTTGGTTTTGTAACCTGTACCCTGGTTTACTGCGTGGGGTCCATGGCAATTGTAGGCTCAATCCAGAGCGGCCTGACAGGCAATCATGAGATACTTTTTTCAAAGGCAGTCCTTGACGGCATAACAGCGATCACCTTTGCGGCAACTATGGGGGTGGGAGTGGTGCTTTCCGGCATAAGTGTCTTTGTTTATCAAGGAATAATAACCATGCTTGCAAGCTTAATGCAGTCCTTGCTGAGTACCGTCGTAGTAAATGAGATGACTGCCATTGGCGGCGTAATAATAATGGGAATCGGTCTAAACTTTATTGTGGCAAACAGGATGAAGGTTGGTAACTTTCTGCCGGCAATATTCATCCCCATAATTTATTATTTGTTTTTCTGATGAGGTGAAAATTGGAAAGAAAGCTTATTTTAAAACCTCCGGTCATAATGATAACATGTCTTGTTTTTTTAATTGGCTCTCTTGTTTTGTCCCTGCCCTTGTACTATGGTTTTTTGGCGGGTATTCTTTTTACCTCCTTAGTGCTTTTCAAAAGCGGATACCCATTAAGGGAGATTTGGGAAACCTCCCTGTCTGCCCTTAAGGACCTTAAGAAATTACTTATAATCATACTGCTCATAGGGGCTACGACTTCCATGTGGCTTGCTTCCGGGGTTGTACCCACGATCATGTATTACGGTTTTACCTACATGGAGGGTCTTAATTTTCTTTTGGCTGCATTTTTAATCATGTGCCTGGTTTCATACTTCATGGGTACGGCTGTGGGATCCATCAGCACTGTGGGCATATCCTTGAGCGGAATAGGCTTAAGTATGGGGATACCTCACAGCATGATGGTTGGTGTCTTGGTTTCAGGGGCTTTCATAGCGGATAAGATATCACCCTTGTCGGGCCTCTTAAACCTTACCATGGCAACCGTAAATAAAAACTATAAAGAAGTATTTAAATCCATGATAAAAACCCTCTTGCCAACTATTATAATCACTTCTGTGATTTATTTCTTCATGGGCAGAAATTACATTGCTGAAGGCCAAAACCTTTTAAAGTATAAAGAAGCAATCAGGCAAGGCTTCAATGTTTCCCCTGCCTTGTTTATCCTGCCGGCCCTGGTTTTAATCTTATCCATATCAGGCCTTGATTCCTTAAAAACATTTTCTATCGGTATCATTGCAGGCGGTGCCCTCAGCATCATATTTCAGAATATATCCCTTCCATCGGTAATAAAGGCCCTATTATTCGGCTACCGGGGCAATACCCCTTCCGAAGAATTAAATACCCTCTTGGTCAGCGGAGGCATGGTTTCCATGATAGAAGCTACCTTCATGGTGGCGGGAGCCTTTATTCTGATTAAACTTTTTGAAAGAGGGAATGTCCTGGTACCTTTTATGGATAAGCTTACAAGGGGCATAAATTCCGGAATGTCTTTAATAGGAAGGACGGGACTGATAAGTACCTTGATGACTGTTGTGACCTGCGACCAAACATCCGGGATTATCCTGCCGGGCACCATTTTGCAGGAAAAGTACCAGGAACTAAAAATAGACAAGGCCGTCCTGGCGAGAACAATTTCTGATACCGGAACTATTGTGGCCCCCATCATGCCATGGAATCTCAACTCCTTTTTAATAATACCCATAACGGGCCTGGGTGCTGCCCAGTATGGTCCCTATGCGGTTCTTTGTTATGTATGCCCCTTGATTTCAATGATAGTCTCTTATATTCAATTTAAGAACAAAAAGGATATTTGCTAAATTAGGAAAAAATACAAAAAACTTCATTAAAATAAGGAAAACACTCCAATAATTTATTAAAACAGGACTTTCTTTTGATTATTGATTGCCTTTTAGCTTAGTAATATAATGAAATTGAGGTAATTATTCATACTTATACAAATATCTCATATAAAACAAATTAATTTAGGAGTGTGCCATGAAACCATTAACATCCAACTCAAATGTATTAAAATGGGTAGATGAAATCACTTCAATGATGAATCCGTCTGATGTGGTATGGATTGACGGCAGCGAAAACCTCTACGAAGAGCTAAGAAAAGAAGCATGCTCAACGGGTGAGCTCATAAAATTGAACCAGGAAATTTACCCCGGATGTTACTACCATCGGTCAGCAAAAGACGATGTGGCAAGAATGGAAGACAAGACCTACATCTGCACAAGAAGGAAGGAAGATGCAGGCTATACCAACAATTGGATGAGCCCTCAGGATGCTTACAGGCTGGGAAGAGAAATTTTCACGGATTCCATGAAGGGCAGGACCATGTATATCATTCCCTATTCCATGGGTCCGGTAGGATCCCCATTTTCCAAAATTGGATTTGAAATTACAGATTCAATCTATGTTGTTTTAAGCATGAACATCATGACCAGGGTGGATCAGGATGTTTTGGATGCCCTGGGAGATTCAAACGACTTTGTGCGGGGTGTTCACGGTAAGTGCACCCTGGATATCAACAGGAGATATATCTTCCATTTTCCTGAAGACAATACCATATGGTCATGCAATTCCGGTTACGGTGGCAATGTTCTCTTAGGCAAAAAATGCTTTGCCCTCCGCATCGCATCATACCAGGGCAGGATGGAAGGCTGGATGGCCGAGCACATGCTTATAGTCGGTATCGAGAGTCCGGACGGAGAGGTTAAATACATAGCCGGGGCCTTTCCATCGGCTTGCGGCAAAACAAATTTAGCCATGCTCATACCTCCCGAAGTTTATTTGAAGAAAGGGTACAGGGTATGGACCGTAGGTGATGACATAGCATGGCTCCGTATTAAGGAAGACGGGAGACTGTGGGCTATAAATCCGGAAGCAGGCTTTTTCGGAGTTGCACCGGGAACAAATGCAAAATCCAATTACAATGCCCTCATGTCCACGAGGAAAAACTCGATTTTCACAAATGTTGTATTAAATTTGGACGATTATACGGTATGGTGGGAAAAACTTGATAATAATCCTCCTGAAAATGCCCTGGATTGGATGGGAAATCCATGGAACGGAAAGACATCCAAGGAAAACGGAGCCCATCCCAACTCAAGGTTTACAGCACCGGCAATAAATTGCCCCTGCATTTCACCTGAGTGGGAATCACCTGAAGGAGTTCCCTTATCGGCAATAATATTCGGAGGAAGACGGGCAAAAACAGCCCCCTTGGTTTACCAGTCAAGGAACTGGCAGCATGGCACCTTCGTAGGATCCACCCTGGCCTCGGAAACCACCGCAGCTGCAGCAGGAAAAGTGGGAGTCGTAAGAAGAGACCCCATGGCCATGCTTCCCTTCTGTGGTTACAACATGGGAGATTATTTCAGGCATTGGCTTGAAATGGGCAAAAAAATGTCCAATCCACCAAAAATATTCCACGTGAACTGGTTTAGGACCAATGAAAAAGGAGAATTCATCTGGCCGGGATTCGGGGATAATTTCAGGGTAATCGAATGGATGCTCAAGAGATGTGAAAACCTGGTAGATGCAGAAGAATCTCCGATCGGGTACATGCCAAGGCCTGAGGACATCAATTTGGAGGGTCTTAATATCTCAACAGACACCCTGAAATCACTCCTCACAATTGACAAAGAGGCATGGCTTGAAGATGTAAAGGGTATAGAAGAATTTTATAAAAAGATAGGGGATACGGTACCCCAGGAGCTATACGACGAATTGAAAACTTTGGCTGATAATTTGAATAAAATGGAGTAATAATAACGAGGGCTTACAGCCCTCGTTAAGATTTTTGGTACATGTATCGGATGACTCAAAGAGGAGTAATAAAAATATCAAGCGAACATTTGCAGGACACGACTATAATTCTTAGCGAATGCAGGTTAAAAATCCGTTAAACAGCTTGCACTGTTTGAGCGCAGCGAGTTTGCAAGCTGTTTAACGGATTTTTAGCCGGAATGAGCTTTAAAATTATTCGTGTCCGAAACCGTGAGCGGATATTTTTATTACTCCTTTGTTTGCATTTAGAGCGACATAATTCAAATTTTAAAAATTTTTATTGACAAATGAAATTTTTATGTTATTATAGCTATTAAATAATTAAAGCGATGAAGCAGAGAAAAATATTTCAGACGTTTACAGAGAGTTGGCGGTGGTGAGAGCCAACAACAGAGGAATATAATATACACTGCTGAGCAGGTTTGCTAAAAGGGAAGCCGAGTAGGCAAACACGTGTACTCACGTTACAGGGTTAGGAGTTGTTAGACTCCGAAGAGTGATGATATTTTATATATCATAATTAGGGTGGTACCGCGGAATAATCTTTCGTCCCTATAAGCATATTTGAAAAAAGTATGTTTATAGGAGCGAAAGATTTTTTTTATAACCAAATCTTGTTTTAAAAGTTTTTTCGATAGTGAATCTTGGCCAAGTTCATATCTGAAAATAAATAAACTATCTTGGAGGGATATTATGAAAATCAGTATGATAAAAAGAATAACAGCGCTTTTATTGGTGATGACCCTTGTTTTTACCGGATGCGCTTCAACCACGCAAGGGAATAAACCTGCGGAAGGGAACAAGCCCGCAGAAGAAAACAAACCCGCGGAAGAAAACAAGCCTGCGGAAACAAATGAACCGGAAAAGTTCCTGATAGGTATTTCCCAGCTTGTGCAGCATCCTGCCCTGGATGCATCCAGACAGGGATTCATAGATGAAATGGAAAAATTGGGAGTCGAGGTTGAATATATCGACCAGAATGCCCAGGCGGACATAAGCAACGCGCAAATGATTGCCGAGAAATTTGTCAAGGATGGGGTGGACTTAATATTTACCATAGCAACCCTCACAACCCAGGCAGCAAAAAAAGCAATTGAAGGAACAGACATACCCTTAGTGTTCACCGCAGTTACAGACCCTGTCTTTTCCGAACTGGTACCGGCACTGGACCAAACAGACAATAATATTACGGGAGTTGTGGATGCCGCCCCCATAAAAGAAAACTTGGAGTTGTTCAAAGCCTTAAAGGAAGATATTAAAGCAGTGGGAATCATTTATAACATAGGGGAATCCAACTCGGAAGTTCAGGTTCAGCAGACCAGGGATATTGCTCAAGATCTGGGTCTGACCATAGAAACGGTGGGGATAACTTCCATAAACGACATTCCTCAAGCCATTGATACAATTTCCAGGAAGGTTGAGGGTCTCTATATAATTACGGACAACATGGTGGCATCGGCCATGGAGCTGGTTGCCAAGCTGGCAGGAGACAATAAACTTTTGACCGTATCGGCGGACGGCAGCCATGTAGACCAGGGTATACTGGTATCAAAGGGAATAAGCTACTATGCCATAGGGCAGGAATCTGCAAGGATAGCAAAACGAATTTTGGTAGACAAGATTGATGTTGCAGACATACCTGTTCAATCATCCTCTGATTTGGAGAAAAAGGTAAATTTAAAGACAGCGGAAGCCTTAGGATTTAATAAGGACCACAAAGCATTTGAAGGAGCAATATTCGTAGAATGAACACATTAATACTTACATCAATTGAACAAGGTTTAATATTCTCCGTACTGGCAATTGGGGTGACAATAACATTTAAAATACTGGATTTTGCGGATATGTCCGTAGAAGGAACATTTCCATTTGGAGCCTTCCTTTTTGCTAAGCTGATCAGCGGTGGATTTTCCCCCCTGATCAGCACCCTCTTGTCCTTTACCTTCGGGACCCTGGCAGGACTCTTAACCTATACCCTGAATATCAAGTTAAGAATCAAAGCCCTGCTGTCAGGAATACTAACGGCAACAATGCTGTATACCATAAACTTGAGACTTAACGGGAAATCCAACATGGGGCTCTTCAGCTATCCTTCCATATATGAAGGCCATGAGCCCGTTATAGTTCTCATCCTCATAATATTGGCGGTAAAAATGCTGATGGATGCATTTTTAAAAACAGAAGTGGGGTATTTGCTGATAGCTACCGGAGACAATGAAACCTTGGTTAAATCCCTGGGGGAGGATTCAAACAAGTATAAATTGATAGGATTAATGATTTCAAACGGATTGGTAGCCTTGAGTGGGGCATTGATGGCACAATATCAGGGTTTTGCGGAAATAACCATGGGAACGGGAATCATAGTGGTAGGAATTGCATCTATTATCGTGGGGGATACCATACTGAGGAGAAATAAACTTTTAAAAGCTACAACCAGGGCAATAATGGGAGCCTTAATATACAAATTCATCGGAGCCCTTGCAATTGATTTAGGCCTTGCGCCTACAGACCTTAAAGCAATAAATGCAATAATAGTGATAATCTTTTTAACCTATAATACATTCAACCCTCTAAAAATAAAAAAAGCTGATGAATATAAAGTCGTGGAGGAAGCAAAATGCTAAATATAATAAATTTGACGAAAACTTTCAATCCGGGTACAAGTTACGAATTAAGGATATTCAATGATTTCAATCTTCACATAAACAAGGGTGAATGTACGGGAATATTAGGTGCCAACGGGTGCGGGAAAACCACCCTCTTCAATATAATCAGCGGAGTACTCAGGCAGGAAAAGGGAACTGTAAGCCTGAACGGTAAAATCATTGATAACCTGAAGGAAAACGAAAGGGCCCGCTTTATAGGCAGGGTCCACCAAAATCCTTCGGCAGGGGTGTCCCCGTCTCTTACTATATTGGAAAACATAAGCCTGTCGGACAAAAAGTGCCAGAAATTTACACTGAGAAAGTTGATAAATAAGCAGAAGATAGAAAGCTACAGGGAAATTTTGAAAACCCTTGACTTAGGGCTTGAAAACAAGCTCAATACCGAGGTTAAATATCTTTCGGGAGGACAAAGGCAGTCCTTGTCCCTCCTTATGGCAACCATGAACAAACCTGAGCTTCTTTTGCTGGATGAACACACGGCAGCCCTGGACCCTAAAACTTCAAGGCTGGTGATGGAAAAAACCCAGGAGCTCATTAAATCATATAATATTACAACCATGATGATATCCCACAACGTAAGGGACGCGGTCAAGTATTCGGACAGGATAATCATGCTTGACAAGGGAGAAATAATACTGGATGTAAGAAGCGGCCAGGTAACTGAAAAGGAATTGCTGAACATTTACAACTCGAGGAATTACGGGAGTCCCTTGCAGGAAGCGGTATGATGAAGAATAATAAAAATATCCGCTCACAGTTTCGGCCGTTGTCGTGACCTGCAAGTGTTCGCTTGATATTTTTATTATTCTTCAAAAGGAAACAATAATATGGGGGAAATATACTCCTCCTTTTTATTTTGTCCGGTTAGCGTGTGCCAATATAGCTCTTGTCCTTTGACACCAGGGAATAGTGACATTGATCTTCAGATATGCTATAATTGCATTAAAGTTGAAACAGTTTTCCGAATATGCGTCTATAGAGAGAAACATAATACAGACAGAGGTAATTTAAATGAGAAAATACATAATATTTATTTTAGTATTGGTATATGTCCTGGCCCTGAACGGCTGTTCCGATATGAATACTCTACCTGTTCCTCCACCTGCTCCTGCCCCTGGTCCCGGGCAGTTAACTCTTGATAAAGTTCTTGAGTTGTCTGCAAAGGGCGAAAAACTGTCTTGGGCTGATTTTGAGGAGTATGTTTATGAGGATATCGGCTCAGGTTTGCATATTTACTATTATGACATTGACGAAAACTTCTATTTATTGATTGGTGGAAATCCGCAATTAGAGCCTGTGTATATCCGCCTTGTTTCAAAGGCAGACCAGGATAACTACATTGACATAAGAAGAGATGATGTTAAGGCTTTTATTGAGCGTTCAGAGTAAAGGAAAAGATAAAGATATTGGGCAGGAGGCATTCTATGGAACATATTGTAAAAGAAATCAGGAACAACCCCCTCTTTAGAAATATGAAGGAGGACGAAATAATATCTGTTCTTAAATGCGGTTTTGCGACTGTAGAAAACTACGCAGACAATCAGCTTATATTTGAAAAGGACCAAAAAGTAAACAAATTAGGTATCGTAATTGAGGGAGTCTTGAATTTGATATCCCAGAAATACAACGGTAACAGGGTTATAGTAACAAGCTTAGAGAAAAATGATTTATTCGGAGAAGCCTTGATTTACGCCTCCGAGGGAATATCTCCCTATGACCTGGTAAGCTCCGGCAAGAGTAAGGTACTCCTGATACCCTACAGGATATTTTCCGGTATGTGCCATAAGAACTGCAGCTACCACAATCAGCTGATTAAGAACATGCTTACCATTTTATCGGATAAGATAGTCATGCTCAACAAAAAAATGAATATTTTAAATGCCCAATCCCTAAAAGGAAGGATTGCGGTATACCTTCTGTCCCTCCAGAAAAACTCTAAGAGAATGGTTTTTGACCTGTCCATGAACAGGCAGGAACTTGCCGATTTTTTGAATGTTAAAAGGCCATCCCTGTCCAGGGAACTTTCCAATATGCAGAAAGAGGGTATCATTGAAGTCTACCGGTCCAGCATCAAAATATTGGACATGGACAGGCTAAGGGAATTGGCAGATTAATTTTGCTATTATGTTGAAGTGAAGTATTTTCTGTGTTAAAATATTTGTATTCATGGAAACCAAGGAGCTGTTATGAAAATTAAATTTATACATACATCCGACTTGCATTTAGGGAAAAAATTCGATATGAACAACTTCTCTTTAAAGGAAAGACAAAAAAGAAGACAGGAACTATGGGATTCTTTTGAAGAAATAATAAGAACAGCCAAAATCCGGGAAGTACAGTATTTGTTCATTGCAGGTGACATGACGGAGGGAGACTACATCAGCTATAAAGAGCTGAATAAAATCTCGGAAAAATTCAGTTCCATCCCCGATACAAAGGTAATTCTCACCTGCGGTCAAAGCGACCCCTGCAACATCAATAACATGTATGAATACATAGAATGGCCTGATAACGTATACATCATAAAAAACACCGATACGGCAGAGAAACTGAATTTCCCCCAGGATAACCTGTGTATCTATTCTATAAGCTGGGACAACCATGAAAGAAACGAAAAAAGCCAGTCCATATATGACCTGTCGGTTGATGAAAGCAAAATCAACATCCTCATGCTTCACAGCCATATAGATTCAAACGATAAACTGCCCATTAACATTGATATGATAAAAAATAAATTTGATTACTGCCCCTTTGGAGGAAGGCACAACTTTAGGCAAATATCCGATAACATTGCCTACTGCGGTACACCGGAGCCCCTCTCATTTGAAGAGGAAGGAGACCATGGGATAATTTTTGGAACTTTGGAGAAAAAGAAGGCAGAATATTCCCTCCTGCCTATAGCCAAAAGAAAATTCATAAACAGAAGGATTGAACTTAATCTTTCACATTCTTTCAATAAAATACTTGACTTGATAAAGTTTTCGGGAGATATGTTTTCAAATACCAAGGACTATATCCGCATAGAGCTTACGGGAGAAGTTAATCCGGATATTTCAATGGATGAAATAGAAATCGAAGCCAGACAGTTTTTTTATTACATTGAATTTGAGCACAACTATGTGTATGAAACCGAAGGCAGGAATTATGAAGGCAATGAATTCAACATAATCGAAAGCTACAAACACCAGTTTAATGATTCCGGCGATAAAATCCAGCAGCAGGCATTTAAGCTGGGACTTGAAGTTCTCAGGAAAGAAAAGGTGGTAAAATAACATGTATATAAAGAGATTGCATTTAAAAGCCTTTGGAAAATTCATAAACAAGATGATAAGCTTCGAGGATAAATTCAACATAGTGTTCGGAGAAAACGAATCAGGAAAATCCACCATCCATAATTTTATCGAATATGTTATGTACGGCTTTGACGGCCTGTCAGGCCATAACAGGTATAAACCCTGGAACAGCTCCTTCTACAAGGGGTCCCTTGAAATAGGCCAAGGGGATAAAACTTACCTTATTTCAAGGAATTTTCTTTTGGATACGGTTCAGGTTTTCAAGAAGGTAAACGGAAGCAATGAAGAAAATGAAGATTATGAATTAAATGATTCTCTCGTTGAGAATTTTGATGTTCCCGGTGAGCACTTTTTTAATATTAACAGGATATCTTTCAACAATACGGTAAGCATAAGCCAGCTTGGTAACAAGACCGAAAGGGAACTTGCCGGCGAGCTGAAAAACAAGATAAGCAACCTCAGCAGCACAAGGGATGAAGATATTTCAATTGACAGGATCTTAAGAAGCTTAAACAGCATAAAAGAGGATGCCGGAAGCGAGGATGATGAAAAATCCTTGCTGGGCCAGTATGTTTTGCGCCTGGAGGAATTGAGAAAGGCTAAGGAAAACACCTTGATCTCAAACAGGCAGGTAATGTTTTTGGCCATGGAGAAGAAAAAGCTCCAAAGTAAAATCCACCAGCTAAACTTGAAAATACAAGAGAAGCAAAAGGAACTATCAGATTATGAACTCTCTCTGGAAAAGCAAAAAATCTTAAAAGCAAAACCTTATGTTGAGGAAATACAAAAAATTAAGGAAGAGCTTAGATTAATCGAAGGATATGTTGCAGCCTGCTCAAAGGAAGACTATATTGAAGCATCCGAAACGGAAAGCAGCTTGGCTTCATTGAAAAATGAAAGGCAGAGGCTGCTTGAGGAAAAAGAAGACTGCCTTTTTGAGCTTAAAACTAATGAAGAGGATTTGTGCAACCATATCCCCTCTGATTTTGACATGGACAAATTAAACGAAGACTATAACTTGTTCAGGGAAACCCAGGAAAAAATTGATGCCCTTAGAGCAAGAATTGAATCCGATAAGGAAAGTATAGCTTCAATTGATATAGATGAAATCAATAAATTCATAAGCGATTACCGGAAAGTTGAAGAACTAAACCGCAAAATACAAATAAACAATGCTTTGACGGACAACATGAACTATGATTCAATGAAGAAATTCGGAAAGAAACATTGGTGGCTGAGTTTCTTGTATGGTCTTTTGGGCTTTGCTTTTGCAGGGGCAGGAGGATATTCATGTTATTATGCCTATAATAACAATATTTTTACTTATTACTACGGGGCTGTCGGGTTTTTGATAGGTATATTCTTTTTTGTTCTTTCAGGAAGAAAAAGGAATATTGCCAACAGCGCCAAAAAAGAAATAGAAAGCATGGATTGCCAAAGGGCCGACTATACATTGCATAACGGTAAGATGAATGAACAGATTGATGAAATCCTAAAGAGAAACAATTTTGAGGATTTCCCTTCCATGGCTGAAGCCCACCAAAAGGTTAGCGCAGAAAAAAGTATTTATGAAGACAGGATGGAACTTCTGAACAAGGATGAGAAGACCCTTAAGGAACTCATGGAGGAAAGGGACACCATAAAAGAAAGGCTTGAGATGTCTTTAAGCAGGTTAAACTTAAACTTGTCCCGGGAGACCATGAAGGAAATAAATGATGCTTTCCGGCGCAAGGACAGCGTGAAGGAACAAATCCAATATTTGAAAAATAAAATTGACCTCCTGGATAAGGATATAAAAAGGTTTGATAAGGAAATAGCCTTTGAAGAAAAGCGCCTTGAAATGATACTTAATGCAAACGGTGCAGAAGACGTGGAAGCCTTCAAAAAAGCTGTCGAACTCCATGAAAGGTACGAGGAGCTTCAAAAACAAAAAGAACAAATCCAAAATATTTTAAGAGATATACTGGCTAATGCCGATTACTACGAGTTAAAAAGCAAGCTGATCAATGTTCCTGAAGAAATCAAGGAAATTGACAAGAATGAAGTTCAACTAAACATTTTCCGCTTAAATGAAGAAAAAACCGCCATGCTTAAAAGCATTGATGAAATTCATAATGAAATTGAAGACATTGAAGAAAATACAAGAAGCCTGGCAGAAATCGAAGAGGAGATAAGTTTTTACGAAAATAAGATAGGATCAATTAAAAATAAGGTTAAGGCAGCGGAAATCGCAGCAGAAAAAATAAGGCAAATATCAAATTCCATTAAAGGCGATTTCATGCCCCTCTTAAGGACCACCATAAGTGATAATTTTTCATACCTGACCGGAGGAAGGTATAAGAGGGTCAATATTGATGAAAATATGAATATCACGGTCATGTCAGAGGAAGAAGGGGACAGGAAGATTGAACTTGAAAATTTGAGCGGGGGGACCCTTGACCAGCTGTATCTTTCCTTAAGAATTGCCCTCAGCAGCATTTTAAGCGGAAATCAAAATATACCTTTGATTTTGGATGACAGCTTCGTTCAATATGATGCCACCAGGCTAAGAAAATCATTGGAAATGCTGGCAAGAGAAAGCGAAAGAAGACAGGTGATCCTCTTTACATGCCAGGAAAGGGAAGCTGACCTTGCAAGGCAGATGAACATTCCTTTCAACTACATCAGACTATAATAAGCTGCAAACACTCTTCATCTGAACATATATTGTCATTACTTTGAACACAGGTAAATTTCATTATTATGAATACTTCTTAAATTATCATTGCTGTGAATGATTGACAATCTGTCATTCTGGGGGCTTTAGCCCGAAGAATCTCATGAGATCCTTCGCTTTGCTCAGGATGACATCGGGTATTTGTTTTTTGTGATGACAAAAAAGGGCTTGTAATATAAGGAGAATTATGAAAATATACGCTATAGCCGATTTGCATTTAGATTTTAAGAAGGAAAAGCCCATGGATGTTTTCGGCGACAAGTGGGAAAACCATGAGGAGCATATAATATCAAACTGGGAAAATACCGTGGGTGAAGATGACTTGGTCCTGGTACCCGGGGATATATCATGGGCCCTAAAGCTGAATGATGCCTTGGATGATTTATTGAGAATAGATGACCTGCCGGGCAAGAAAATCATAGGCAAGGGGAACCATGATTATTGGTGGACTACAGCTTCCAAGCTTGAAAGTTTAGGCCTAAAGACCGTAAAATTTTTAAAGAATAATTTTTTTGAGTTTGATGGCATTTCAGTATGCGGCACCAGGGGCTGGGACACCATGGAAGAGCATTCGGACGAAGTAAACAACGAGAGGATTTTTTTAAGGGAACTAAGCAGGTTGAAAGTATCCCTTGAAGCTGCAAAAAAAGCAAGCGGCATAAAAATAGTCATGCTTCATTATCCTCCCTTCAACAGGGACGGGAGCCCAAACGAGTTTTTTTCTCTCATGAAGGATTATAAGGCGGACATCTGCATATACGGCCATCTTCACGGGGAAGAAGGCCACAAAAACATAAAAGAAGGTCTCATAGACAATATTGTGGTTCACTGCGTTTCAAGCGATTACCTGAACTTCAGATTAAAAAGAATAATATAGTACAAAACTCTTGTTATAACAAATCGAAATGATTAGCTAAATCAAAAATGAATAAAAATATCTGCTCACGGTTTCGGACATATAATGCTGGCACCACTATTTCGCAATTAAAATAATAAAAATAACAAGCGAACATTTGCAGGACACGATTTAATTCTTAGCGAATGAAGGTTAAAAATCCGTCAAACAGCTTGCGTTGTTTGAGCGCAGCGAGTTTGCAAGCTGTAGGATTTTTAGCCGGAATGAGCTTTAGAATTATTCGTGTGCGAAACCGTGAGTGGTTATTTTTATTATTTTTATTATTTTTGCTGTGTACTATTTGTGGACAAACCATCCCCTTTGCCCCTTGACATAAAAACAGAATGAGAGTAATATTTAATTGAAGGTATAAAAGAGTATCGACTTTGTGTATATTAGCCAAGGGGTAATAAGTATATTGGAGGTAATCATGTTTAAAGCAAGGAAATACTATTCCGACATCCTGAATGAAATCAAGGAAAGCGGTCTTTGGAAAGAAGAAAGAATCATAACCACCCCTCAAAGCAGCGTCATAAGTACTACCAAGGCAAGGGGAGTACTTAACATGTGTGCCAATAATTATTTGGGTTTGGCAGACAACAAGGAAGTAATAGAAGCAGCCAAGAAGGCATATGACAAATGGGGTTATGGCCTTTCTTCCGTAAGGTTCATTTGCGGTACGCAGGAAATCCACAAAGAATTGGAGAGAAAAATCAGCGAATTCCTTAAAACGGAAGATACCATCTTGTATTCATCCTGCTTTGATGCAAACGGAGGCTTGTTTGAAACAATCACCACAGAGAATGATGCCATAATAAGCGACGAGCTTAATCATGCAAGCATCATTGACGGTATAAGATTATCAAAGGCCAAAAGGTACAAATATAAGAACAATGATATGGAATCTTTGGAAGAACAGCTTAAACAGGCTGACAAGGACGGAGCCAACATTAAAGTAATTGCTACAGACGGTGTGTTCTCAATGGACGGCATCATCGCAAACTTAGAAGGTATCTGCGACCTGGCCGATAAATACAATGCCCTTGTAATGGTTGATGACAGCCATGCGGTAGGTTTTGTCGGGAAGACCGGCAGGGGAACCCATGAATACAGAAACGTAATGGACAGGGTGGACATCATTACCGGTACCTTGGGAAAAGCCCTGGGAGGAGCCAGCGGCGGATACACCAGCGGCAGGAAGGAAATAATAGATTTGCTGAGACAGCGCTCAAGACCTTACTTGTTTTCAAATACTTTGGCACCGGCTATTGCCGGAGCTTCAATAAAGGTTCTTGAAATGCTCATGGAAGACAACAAGTATAAGGCCAAGTTAGATGAAAATACAAAATATTTCAGGGAAGGTATCAAAAAAATCGGTCTCAATATCATAGAGAGCGAGCACCCCATCGTTCCCATAATGCTGGGAGATGCTGTTTTATCCCAGAAGATGGCCGAAAGGCTTTTGGAAAAGGGTGTTTATGTGGTAGGATTTTACTTCCCAGTTGTTCCAAAGGGAAAAGCAAGAATAAGGACTCAGATATCGGCAGCTCATTCCAGGGAAGATCTGGACTTTGCCCTTAATGCTTTTAAAGAAGTAAAAGAAGAATTAGGAATTTAAAGCTATAAGAAATCCCGCTCTTGAGCGGGATTTTTGTATGACTATACCAGGCTTGCGAATGTCAATAATGATATTACCTCATAAAAATCAGGGTAAAAAACTTTTGTCAAATCTAATAAAAGTTTAAGCTTTGTAAGCTATGATTATAGTATTATCAAAGAAAATAATTACTTGAAGAAATATTACTTTTCTTGTATAATAGCATGAATGCAGATATGCTATATCAATAATTATATTACAATTATTTACATTTCTCGGGAAATAATCCGAAAATGTGAGTTGATAATACAAAGGGGACTAAAATGAGCGAAATTGTGACAAAAGAAGTGAAAAAAACCAGCATAGGCGGTCAGGCTCTCATCGAAGGTATCATGATGAAGGGACCGTCCAAAATAGCTACGGCAGTCAGAAGGCCTGACGGGGGAATAGAAATAAAAGAAAGCGAAATAAAGCCCATATTTAAGCATAAATTTTTTAAATTGCCCCTTATAAGGGGGAGCTTTGTCCTTATAGACTCCCTTATCAACGGGGTCAAGGAACTGATGTACTCAGCAGAATTCTATGGGGATGATTATGAAGAAGATGCCCTTGACAAATTTTTGAGGAAAATATTTAAAGATAAAGATAAGGCAGACACGGCAATTATTTATTCATCTGTAGTCCTTGCCTTAATCTTTTCGGTTGTGATTTTCATACTGGGACCTACTTATTTAGTTAACTTTTTAGGGAAGATTATCCCCGATTCCTTCCTCCTCAATTTGATGGAAGGCATCCTGAGAGTTTTCTTATTTATAGGTTACGTATACCTGGTTTCCAAATTTGAAGACATAAAAAGGGTCTTCATGTATCACGGGGCTGAACATAAAACCATATATTGCTATGAACACGGAGAAGAGCTGACGGTTGAAAATGTGCGAAAATACTCAACCCTTCACCCAAGGTGCGGAACAAGTTTTTTGATTAATGTAATGCTCATAAGCATCATAGTGTTCTCCTTTTTCGGCTGGCCCAATCCTCTTATGAGGCTTGTGATAAGATTATTGATGCTCCCTGTAATTGCAGGCTTATCCTATGAACTAAACAGGTACGTGGGCAGGTGCTCAAGGGACAATATATTAACCAAAATCATTGCCTATCCCGGGTTTTTGATTCAAAAGATCACAACCAAGGAGCCGGATAATTCCATGATGGAAGTAGCAATAGCAGCCATGGACAGGGTTATACCGCGGAGCGGGGAAGATGATACATGGTAACTATAGGAAAACTAATCAAGGACGGTTTGGACATAATAAGACAAAGGGAATTTAATTCTCCAAGGCTTGATGTTGAGCTTATTTTATGTTATCTTTTAAAAAAGGACAGAATTTTTCTTCACCTTAACGAAAAAATGGAAGTCAGCCCGGATCTTGCCGATAAATTTTATGAATTGGCAAAAAAGCGAAATGAAGGTTACCCCCTCCAATATATAATCAATTCACAGGAATTCATGGGTTTGGACTTTTATGTCCGGGAAGGTGTTTTAATACCCAGGTCTGATACAGAAATCCTTGTTGAAAGGGTACTGGAGATAGCTAAGGAAAGGTTTAGGGGCAAGATTAAAATACTTGACTTGGGAACAGGCAGCGGAGCCATAGGTGTGAGCCTTGCCTATAACTTAAAAAATTCATTTGTTACCTGCCTAGACATAAGCGAAATTGCTGTTGAAACGGCAAATATAAACGTAAGAAAGCATAAGCTTGAGAATATAAAGGTAATAAAAGCAGATATTTTTAGTTATAAAAGCCCTGAAAAATTCCATGTTGTTGTGTCCAATCCTCCCTATATAGAAAAAGATACTATAAAAAAGCTTCAGCCGGAGGTTTCTCTTTATGAGCCCAGGCTGGCCCTGGACGGGGGAGAGGACGGCCTGGATTATTACAGGCGTATCGTTGAATTATTTGCAGACCTTCATGAGAAGGAAGGAGTTTTAGCTGTGGAAATAGGATATGACCAGAAAAAATCAGTTGAAGAAATCTTTATGAATTCAAAGCTGTTTACAGATATTAAGACCTATAAGGATCTGTCCGGGAAGGACCGGGTTATGTGCGGCTTCTTGTAGCCTTAGTTTAATTGCAAGAATTAAAAGCATATAACTATATTATTGAAAGAGGATGGAAATGTTAGATAAATTAGAAGCAATAAAGGAAAAATATGACGAATTGGGCCAAAAGTTAATTGACCCGGAAGTATTGAGCGATTCCCAGAAACTGCAGAAGCTCATGAAGGAACAAGCCCAGCTTGAACCTGTCGTGCTTAAATACAATGAATACAAGGAAGTTTCGGACCAGCTTGAAGAATCCAGGGAGATGCTCAAGGAAAAGCTGGACGACGAATTCAAGGAACTGGTTAAGGAAGAAATAAAGGAATTAACCGTTAAGAAGGAACAACTGGAAAATGACATCAAGGTTCTTCTCCTGCCAACCGACCCCAATGATGAAAAGGACGTAATAGTAGAAATAAGAGCCGGGGTTGGTGGAGACGAAGCCGGCTTGTTTGCCGGGGACTTGCTCAGGATGTATTTGAGGTTTGCCGAAAGAAAGGGTTGGAAAACCGAATTCATTTCAGTAAATGACCAGGGGATAGGCGGATATAAGGAAGTAATTTTCTCCATCAAAGGAAAAGGAGCCTACTCAAAGCTCAAATACGAAAGCGGAGTTCACAGGGTTCAAAGAGTTCCGGAAACCGAGGCCAGCGGCAGGATACACACCTCATCGGCAACCGTAGCCGTACTGCCTGAAGCCGACGATATTGACATCGAAATAAACCCCAATGATGTAAAGGTTGATGTTTTCCGCTCTTCAGGAAACGGGGGCCAGTCGGTTAACACCACCGACTCTGCCGTAAGACTAACCCATATTCCTACGGGTATAGTAATTACCTGCCAGGATGAAAAGTCCCAGCTTAAAAACAAGGAGAAAGCTTTCAAGGTTCTTAAGGCAAGACTCTACGATAAATATCTCCAGGAGCAAACCGACGAACTTGCCCAGTCAAGAAGAAGCCAGGTGGGGTCAGGAGACAGGAGCGAAAGAATAAGAACTTACAATTTCCCCCAGGGGAGGGTAACCGACCACAGGATAGGCTTAACCCTCTATAAACTGGAAGAATTCCTTGACGGTGATATCACCGAAATGCTTGAAGCCCTGATTACAAGCGACCAGGCGGAAAAACTGAAAAATATATCCGAATCATAAGGAAAAAGAAGCTATGAGAATCGACAAATTTTTGAAAACTGCCCGGATAATCAAGAGAAGGACCTTAGCCAAGGAAGCATGCGACGGGGGAAGGGTTCTCATTAACGGTAAAACGGCGAAAGCCGGAACCGAAGTCCAGGTCGGCGATGTAATCGAAATAATATTCGGGGAAAAGCCCATGAAAATCAGGGCAGAGAAGCTTCTGGAACATACCGTGAAAGACGAGTACAAGGAAATGTACACCATCATCAGCTGACTTAAACAGCTATCTTAAGCGGCTTAGGCTGCTCTTATAGGATAAATATTATTTAGAGGTGGTTATATGGAATTAAAAGGAAGCAAAACAGAACAAAACTTATTGACCGCATTTGCAGGTGAAGCTCAGGCTTACACCAAGTATCAATACTATCAAAGCCAGGCCCAAAAAGACGGCTATGTACAAATCAGCAAATTTTTTGAAGAAACCGCAAGAAATGAAAAAGAACATGCCAAATTATGGTTTAAGCTCCTTCATGACGGAATATCCGAAACACCCGTTAACTTGAAGGATGCAGCTGCCGGTGAACATTATGAGTGGACTGAAATGTATAAGGAGTTTGCTAAGGTAGCAAGAGAGGAAGGCTTTGATAAGATAGCTTTCTTATTTGAAGGGGTAGCGGCAATAGAAAAGAACCACGAAGAAAGATATTTAGCCCTTTTGAATAACATTGAAACAGGAAAGGTATTCCAAAGAGAAGGTGAAGTTGTTTGGCAGTGTGATAACTGCGGCCATATTCACGTGGGAGAAAAGGCTCCCGAAATATGCCCGGTATGTTCTCACCCAAAAGCATATTTCAAACTCTACTCAAAACCATATTAAAAGGATTTTAAAAATTGCCATTCCAAATGGCAAATTTTTTTTACAAATTATTAATAAAAAAAAAGTCTATTTATAAGGAATAGTGTGATATTATATCAGCATAAATTATTTATAAATAATGTTTACTTATAAGAAAATTTATGGTATCATAGGGAAAACGTTAAATATATAAGATGCAAATATTGTCGAATAATAGCTATTAATCGACAAAAATCGAATAATATCGGGGCAACTCATATAAATTTATTGCCGGAAGAATCTGAAACAAAACCCGTTAAAATAAAGTATATTATATTTGAATAATATGCATGTATTATAAAGGTTTAAGGAGGAGATAGAGATGCTGGATATTAAAATTGTGAACGGGAAAATCATCGATGTTGAAAACAAAACAGCCAGGGAAGGAGACCTTGGCATAAAAGACGGCATCATAAGCGATATAGGTTCAGTACCTGCTCAAGCAAAAGTCGTAATAGATGCAGAGGGAAAGTATGTTTCACCGGGCTTTATAGATATTCACATGCATGAAGAAGATTTTTCCCTCACTAAAAAGCAGGAATACGATATATCCGATACCATGCTCAATATGGGAGTGACCACCTGTGTGGCAGGTAACTGCGGCAACAACAGGCAGAGCATACTTGAGCTTTATGATTTTGTAAATGAAAAAGGCAATCCTGTAAATTACCTTACATATATCGGTCATAATTTTTTGAGGGTTGAAGCCGGAAACACTGACATATACAAGCGTTCATCAAAGGAACAAATTGAAAAAATGCAGAGATGGGTTAAGGAAGCAGTTGATTTCGGCGCCATCGGTGTTTCCTACGGGCTTGAATACTGCCCGGGAATCGATACCGAAGAAGCCGTTGCTATTACAAAAGAGATTCAGGGCAGGGATGACCTGCTTCTTGCAGCCCACTACAGAAAGGATGCCATACATGCCCTTGATTCCATAAATGAAATGGCATATATAGGAAGGGAGGCAAAGATCCCCTTCCAGATTTCCCACTTATCAAGCTGCTCCGCCTTTGGGAACATGAAGGAGGCCTTGGACCTTATTCAGGATATCCGCGACAAGGGTACCGACATTATGGTTGATGCTTACCCTTATGATGCCTTCAGCACCTACATCGGATCTGCCGTGTTTGATGAAGGATGTTTTGAAACCTGGGGTAAAAGCTATGATGCAATCATGCTGACGGAAGATCCTTACAAAGGGGTATATTGCGACAAGGAGCTTTTTGAAAAGGTTCGCAAGGAATATCCCAAAATGCTGGTTGTTGCATATGTAATGAATGAAGAGGAAATTATCGAAGCCTTAAATCATCCCCTGGTGATGGTGGCCAGCGACGGTATTTACAGGAATCATTCCGGTCACCCCAGAGGAGCAGGAACCTTCCCCAGGGTTATAGGCCGTTTTGTCAGAGACATGAAGGTGATGGAATTCTTTGATGCCATCAGTAAAATGACCTATATGCCCGCACAGAGGCTGAAACTTAACAGGAAAGGTCTTTTGAAAGAAGGTTATGATGCGGATATAACCATATTCGATTATAATACCATAATCGACAAGGCTACATTCCAGGAGCCTCAATTAAGGCCCGAGGGAATCGACTATGTGATTCTGGGGGGCAAGCTTGCAATTGAAAAGGGAAAAACCGTAAACAATACCTTAGGCAAATTTTATAAGAGGGGAGAAGCTTAAGGTTTAAACAAGGATCAGGGCAGTTTTTATATATTAAATATTTATAAAAATGGAGGGTTTATGGAAGAAAAAAAGAAAAAATTTAAAGTGCCCCACACCTATGTATTATTATTTGTTTTAATTATCATTATGGCACTATTAACTTACGTAATTCCTGCAGGCCAGTACCAAAAGGTTGAGGGCCCCGGCGGAAGGATGGTTGTTGACCCCAATTCGTTTGCAACCATAGAATCTAACCCGGCCAAACCTTTTGATGTGTTGAAAGCCTTCCCCAAGGGCTTGGCGGCTGCACAAAGCATTGTATTCTTCATATTCATAGTTGGCGGTTCCTTTAACATCGTAAACCAGACGGGAGCCATTGAAGCAGGAATAAGCAAGGTTGCTCTCAGCTTGAAGGGAAAAGAAACCTGGATGATACCAATCATAGTATTTGTCTTCTCTCTCGGCGGCGGCACCATCGGAATGGCTGAGGAAGCAATTGTTTTCGTTCCCATAGGAATTGCCCTGGCAAGAGCCTTGGGATATGATGCGATTACGGGAATGGCAATAGTTGCCTTGGGAGCTGCAGCAGGCTTTACTTCCGGATTCATGAATCCATTTACCGTTGGTGTAGCTCAAGGTATAGCCGGAATAGAGCCCATGTTTTCCGGTATGGGTCTGAGGCTGATTATTTGGGTTTGCACCTTGGTTTTAGTTTCCGGTTACATTTACTGGTATGCCAAGAAAGTAAAAGCCGACAAGAAAAATTCCTATGTATATGAACTTGAAATGGAAGAAAAAGATATGGCCATTGATTTGAGCAATATTAAACAAATGACCACAAGAGACACTTTGGTATTGTTGATATTTGCTGTAGGCATGGGTATTTTGGTGTTCGGAGTATTCAAGTTCGGGTGGTACATTACGGAAATTGCCGCAATCTTCCTGGCAATAGGTATTTTCTCAGGACTGGCTTCAGGCATGAAATTGGATGACATAGCCAAGCATTTCATTAACGGAGCCAAGGACATGACCACAGGAGCCCTGGTTGTAGGTTTGGCAAGAGGACTTCTGGTAATCATGGAAGGTGCCGTAATAGTGGATACCATAGTACATGGATTAGCTGCCGCTATTTCCGGTTTGCCAAGAACCATCTCCGCTATAGGAATGCTCTTGGTACAGACTTTCCTTAACTTTATCATTCCTTCAGGTTCCGGTCTTGCAGCAACGACCATGCCCATCATGTCGCCTCTGGCTGACGTTATAAATCTTACAAGACAGACGGCGGTACTTGCATATCAGTTTGGTGACGGTATAACCAACTCGATCATACCAACATCGGGCGTTTTGATGGCTAACCTGTCAATAGCCAAGATAAAATACGAAGAATGGTTTAAATTCGTTGCACCCTTGATGGTATTATGGACCCTGATGGGATGCGTATTCATGATAATTGCCGTAATCATCAATTACGGACCCTATTAATATAAACTTAAGCTCAACAGCAAAAGGGACCTTCATGGTCCCTTTTAAATTCCTTAGTCAGTCAGTGTAATTGGTATGAATACCCAATAGTGTCATCCTGAGGGCTTTAGCCCGAATGATCTAATGAGATCCTTCGCTTACGCTCAGGATGACATGCAAAGTTCCTTCGCTTACGCTCAGGATAACATAAAGGTATTTACCTTTTATTTTGTGGTATGGTCAAATTCATATTTGATTTCTTCATATAATTTGGGGTCCTGAATAACCTTAGCGGCTGTCAAAACCAGGGCAGCTATGGTATTCTTCATCTGTTCCTTGGCATAATCCTTCAGGGTGCTTTCTCCCAATTCTCTTGTATGGCCGGCTATGGACGGGTCATTGGTCACATCAAAATAGGGATGAATCATGGGGCATACCTGGCTAACTTGTCCCGCATCTATGGACCCGGTGCTCTTTAAAGGTTCATTCATTACAATTCCGGCAACCTCGTAAATTGTATCGTTGAATACCTTGGACAGGGTTTCGTTTGTAACCATGTTGTCATAAGAAAATTCAAATTTGGTAATTTCCAGTCTTGTTCCCGTCGCCAGAGCAGCTCCCCTTGCGCAGTTTTTAACCTTTTCCAAAAGCTCCTGGTTGTAGGTCTTGCTTGTTGAGCGTACATAGAACTGAACCTTTGTATAGTCAGGAACAACGTTGGCAGCCTTGCCACCTTCAATTATAACTCCATGGATTCTCGAATCGCTTCTTACATGCTCCCTTAAGGCATTGATGCTGTTAAATGTTTGAATGGCCGCATCCAGGGCGTTTATACCCTTTTCCGGAGCAGATGCCGCATGGGCAGACTTACCGAAAAATTCAAACTGAACCGGCTCTAAGGCAAGGGATGAACCGCTTTTTGCATACTGGGACGCAGGGTGGGCCATGAGGGCGATATCAACACCGTCAAATTCATGGTTTTCAACATATGTAACTTTTGCTCCGCTTGTTTCTTCTGCAGGAGTACCGAAAACAATAACGGTTCCACCGATTTCATCAATTATTTGTTTTAATACGATTCCTGCTCCCGTGCTTACGGCACCCAGCAAATTGTGACCGCAGCCGTGTCCTATACCGGGCAAAGCGTCATATTCGGCCAGATAGGCTATGGTAAGACCTTCTTTTTTGCCCTTGTAAACAGCTTTAAAACCGGTTTCAACACCTGAAAAATTATATTCAATGTCAAAGCCGTATTTTTTCAGGAGGTCCGTATGCAGCTTACATGCCTTAAATTCCTGGTAGCCAAGCTCCGGATTGTTGTAAATTTCAAGGCTTAATTCATTGAGCTCAGGTGCCAGCTCTTCAACTAATTTCAAAACCTTTTCTTTCATATTTCCTCCCCTTGTGTATTATATTTTTATATAATTACAAAAATATAGTAACACCGGAAAAATCAGATGTCAAACTTTACTTTATCTTTAAGCCCCACTAATTAAAATAAATCTTTAAAAATCAATAATTAAATGATAGAATATAATCAGTTGACGGGAAAGGGTGAAAAAATGGAACATGAGCTGGTCATAAACAGCATGTTTAACGAACTGAAAAAAGTTTTCAGAGGGGAAGTTTTGAGAGATGAGCCCCTTAAAAACCATACCTACTTTAAAATAGGAGGTCCTGCAAGCTTGTTTACAGTGCCTGAAGACGAAGAAGACTTAAAGGTACTTTTAAAAGAGATAAAAAAGCATGAGATAGATTACTACCTTATAGGCAATGGAACCAACCTTTTGGTTTCGGATGAAGGATTTAAAGGAATAATCGTAAAAATAGGAGAAAAGTTCAACAAGCTAAGTCGTGACGGGAACAAGGTGACGGCAGGCGCAGGAGTACTCCTGTCCTCCCTGGCTAAGTTTACGGCAAAGGAAGGTTTGGCAGGATTTGAATTTGCCTCCGGCATACCCGGTTATTTGGGAGGAGCCATCCCCATAAATGCCGGGGCCTACGGGGGTGAGATGAAGGATGTTGTAACTAAGGTTACCTGCATGGATAGGGATGGGAAAATCCATGAGTTCTCCAACGAAGAAATGGAATTTTCCTACAGGCATTCCAGGCTGTCCGATTCTGATTACATCGTTCTTGAAGCAGATTTAATCCTGACACCGGGCAGGGTGGAGGACATAATGGAAAAAATAAGGGACTTGAATGAAAAGAGAATTTCTAAGCAGCCCTTGAATTTACCCAGTGCGGGAAGCACCTTTAAAAGGCCTCTCAACGGATATGCTGCCAAATTGATTGAGGATGCGGGCCTTAAAGGTCTGAAATACAGGGGGGCAATGGTTTCCGACAAGCATTGCGGTTTTATCGTAAGCTACGACAATGCCACCTGCCAGGATGTTTTGGAGCTTATGAGGATAGTAATAAGCACTGTCTACGACAAGTTTGGAATAATGCTGGAACCTGAAGTTAAAATAGTTGGAACCAAGCTATAAATTGTCATCCTGAGAGTAAGCGAAGGATCCCATGGGATTCTTCGAGCAAGATTCCCAAGAAGACAGGAACAAGGAAAGATATATGAAGTTAAGAGCGGATTATCACATACATTCCACATATTCAAGAAACAGGCACGGAAAATCAACAATAGAGGAAATAGCGGCAAGGGCTTATGAAATGGGGTTGGAGGAAATAGCAATCACCGACCACGGCCCCGGCCACTACATGTTCGGCATTAAGAGAAGCCTGATGGGGGAAGCCAAAGATATTATTAAAAAAACACAAAAAAAATATCCCAATATGAAAATTCTCTACGGTATTGAAGCCAACATTTTGGATTATGAGGGGACCACTGATATAGACGGGGAAGTTATGGAGCACTGCGACATAATTCTTTGCGGCTTTCACTTGGGTGCCTTATTTTCAACTGCAGGGGATTTTTGGAACTTTCTTGTTAAAAATAAGTTTGCAGGGTACAATAAGAGACTTTACTCCGTCATGGTAGAAAAAAACACCCGGGCTGTGGTTAAGGCCATGAATAAATATAAAATCGATATTTTAACCCACCCGGGAGACAAGATACCGGTTGATATCGATATGATAGCCCAAACAGCGGAAAAAATGAAGATCTTGCTTGAAATAAACAACAGTCACGGGCACTTGAACAGGGATGAAATAATGAAAGCGGCAAAATATGATGTACGATTTGTCATAGGCAGCGATTCCCACACTAAAGAAAGTGTAGGCCACTTTGAAAATGCTCTTAAAGCAGCAGTGGAGGCAGGCTTGGATTTATCCAGGATAATAAACTTAGAGGTTTAAATCGGGAGGACCATATGGAATTAGTAATTATAACAGGTATGTCGGGGGCCGGCAAAAGCCAGGCTATCAAAGTTCTTGAAGATATAAACTATTATTGCATGGACAATCTGCCTCCTGCCTTACTGCCTAATTTTGCCGAACTTTGTCAAAGCTCATCCATGGATGTAAGTAAGGTTGCAGTTGTTGCGGACATAAGGGGAGGAATCTTTTTTAAAGATTTGTTCAACAGCCTGGAAGAACTTAAGAAAAAAGGAATCGAATACAGGATACTCTTCCTGGATGCTTCAGATGAGGACCTGATTAAAAGATTTAAGGAGCAAAGAAGGCCCCACCCCTTATCAGCCGGCGGGACCATAATGGAAGGCATCTTAGAAGAAAGAATAAAACTGGAAGAAGTAAAAAAGAAGTCAGATTATATCATAGATACCACAAAAATGACCTTGGGAAGACTGAAAGAAGAGATCCTGAAAATTTTCGTGAAGGGATCCATATTCTATAATTTAAACATTACCATAATATCCTTTGGTTATAAGTACGGTCTTCCCCCTGAAGCCGACCTTGTCTTTGATGTAAGATTCTTGCCCAACCCTTTTTATATCGAGGATTTAAAACACTCAACAGGCAATGATGAGAATGTCAGGGAATATGTTATGGGTTTTGAAACCACTTCGATATTTTTGAAAAAGTTGATGGATATGCTGAAATTTCTCCTGCCCCTTTATATAAAGGAAGGAAAATCAAACCTTGTTATAGCCATAGGCTGTACGGGAGGAAAGCACAGGTCCGTTACCATATCAAATCATTTGGCTTCCATGCTTACGGCTGAAAACTACAGGGTTTTGCTAAACCACAGGGATTTGGAGAAAAATATATGAAAATAGTTGTATTTGGCGGCGGGACAGGCCTTTCCGTCCTGCTGAGAGGATTGAAAAATTACACAAAGGATATTTCCGCAGTTGTAACGGTTGCGGATAACGGGGGAGGCTCCGGGGTTTTAAGAGAGGACTTAGGCATGCTTCCACCGGGAGATATGAGAAACTGCATAATAGCCCTTTCGGATATTGAGCCCATCATGGTCAAACTGATGCAGCACCGTTTCAGCGATGGTTACCTGAAGGGCCAGAGCTTCGGAAATCTCTTCATCGCCGCAATGTATGAAATATTCGGCGATTACGAACATGCCCTTAAGGAAATAGGGAGCATATTCAGGTTATCCGGCAAGGTTCTTCCCATGACCTTGGAGGACACCCAGTTAAAGGCTTATCTTGAAAACGGGGACTGTATATTAGGGGAAAAGTCCATACCGGAATTTGTGAGCAAATTAAACACCAGGATAGATAGAATTTCCTTAGTGCCTGAATTGTGCAGGCCCCTGGATGAAACCGTCCGGGATATAAGAGAAGCGGATATTATCGTCATAGGGCCCGGGAGCTTGTATACAAGTGTTATACCCAATATGTTGGTTGAAGGCATACCGGACCTCTTAACCGAGTCAAGGGCCGCCGTATTTTATGTCTGCAACCTTATGACCCAGCCGGGAGAAACGGACGATTACAATGTTTTGGACCATGTTAAGGCAATAATAAAGCACAGCAGGGACCAAATGATAGATTATGTGTTAGTAAATGACCAGAAAATTTCCGATGAACTGATTGTTAACTATAAATACCAGGGAGCTAAACAGGTCCTTATCGACCAGGACCAGGTAAAGGCCCTGGAGGAAATGAAAATCAAGGTTATTTGCAGCGATTTTGTTGATATAAGAAAAGGCTATATCAGGCATAATTCGGATAAAATCGGGCAAATGCTCTTAAACTTTGCTAAAGAAAAAATATAAGGGGGTGCTCAAATGAACGACTATAAAAGCATAGAGCCATATCAGTTAAGCATTGCGGACGGTATGATTGATTGGGTCAGGGTTGTTGATAAAAACAATGTTGTTTTATATGTCAACAAAAAAATGCAGGAAGATTTGAAGGAAGATATAGTCGGTAAGAAATGCTTTGATGTTTTGTGCAGGGACAAAAGATGCGACTTTTGCATTTCGAGCATTACCATGGAAAGTGGCAACATAATGCGCAAACAGCAGAAATTCAGAGATAAAACCTATATGATCATATCCTCCCCCCTCTATGGGAAGGACGGCGAAATTGAAGGTTCTGTTGAAGTATTCAGGGATATAACCAAAGAGGTTCTCCTTGCGGAAGAAATCAATGAAAGAAACAGAAAAATGAGCGAGGACATAAAATTTGCAAAAAACATGCAAGAACGCATGCTTCCTCCCAAGGGAACCTATAACGGGATCAGCATCGATTACTTGTATGAATCATCGGAATTATTGAGCGGGGATTATTTTGATGTATTTGAAATAGATGAGAATAATACCGGCATCTATATTTGTGATGTGGTGGGCCACGGGGTAACGGCATCCCTCCTGACGATTTTCGTAAGACAGTCCCTAAGAACCTTAGCTAAAGGCAATGCCAACCTGAATAAAGTCATGAGAGAACTCCATAAAACTTTTCTGTCCCTGAACCTGGATTATGACAAATATTTTTCCGTATTTTTCGGAATATATAATAAGAACTCCCATGAGTTCAAGTATGTAAATGCAGGCCATAACTCGGTACCGATTTTGATAAGGGATAATAGCATTAAAACCCTCATGCTGAAAGGTTACCCAATAGCAAACATATTCGATAACGTTGATTATACGGTGGAAAAAGAAATATTGAAGGTGGGCGACAAAATAATCCTTTATACCGATGGGATAACTGAAACTATAAACAGCCAAGGAGTACAGTTTGGTTTTGACAGACTTGTACAAACCGTTTTGGAGGAAGGGAACATACTGAAAAACATAATGAAATCACTCAATAGTTTCAGCACAGTCCATAAAGATGACTATGCGGTCCTCTTAGCCGAAATTATCTGATAAGGGGCAAATAGAGAGCACAAAAATTGTCATCCTGGGCGATAAGTCATCCTGAGCGATGCGAAGGATCTCATGGGATCCTTCGGGCTAAAGCCCTCAGGATGACACTATGGGTATTCATAGGAATGACAATTTATGGATTATTTACAGTTATTAAGAGTGTTTTTATTAGTCTGATGGGGTATTGTCATATTACAAGGAGGGGAAAATGGAGAATATTAAACTGAATATAAGCGGAAGCTTTATTGAAGAAGATGATTTAAAAGAAATTAAGCCCGAAATAATGGCAGCCCAGGAGAAACTTTTGGACAGAAAAGGAGTCTCTTGCGAAATGACCGGCTGGCTTGACTACATGGACAGGATAGGTGAAAAGGAATACGAAGAAATCAAAAGGGCTGCAAGCTACATAAAAGAAAACTCCGAGGCCTATATCCTCCTGGGTATCGGGGGCTCTTACTTAGGGGCTAAGGCTGCAATCGAAGCGGTCAGGGGGGACTTTCACAACGAACTGTCAAGCCCCAAGGTTTATTATGCAGGGCAGAATCTTAGCGGATCCTATCTGAAGAAGCTTATTAAACTTATCAGGGAAAAAGAAATTTGCATCATTGTGATATCAAAATCCGGAACAACCCTGGAAACAGCCCTTGCCTTCAGGATTTTCAGGGACCTCATGGAGGTAAAATACAAGGATGAGGCAAAAAATAGGATTTTCGTCGTTACCGACAAGGAAAAGGGTGCCTTAAAGGCCATGTCCGATTTAAAGGGTTACAAAACCTTCGTTGTTCCTGACGACATAGGGGGAAGATACTCGGTCATTACTCCTGTCGGCCTTCTTCCCATGGCGGCGGCAGGCCTTGATATCGACAGATTTATGGAAGGCTTGAAGTCTGCAAGGGAAGAATATTGCAAGAGGGATTTTGAGGCCAATCCCTGCCTCCTTTATGCAGCTGCAAGAAACATTTTAAACAGGCGCAATAAAGAAATTGAGATACTGGTAAACTATGAGCCATCCTGTACGTCAATCGCCGAATGGTGGAAACAATTATTCGGTGAAAGCGAAGGAAAAGAAGGAAAGGGTATTTTCCCTGCCTCCCTTAATTTCACCACGGACCTTCATTCCATGGGCCAATATGTCCAGGAGGGAAGGGAAATACTTTTTGAAACAAGCTTAATAATTGAAGATAGTGGGGATGATTTGGAAGTACCGTTTGATTCCAATGATTTTGATAAATTAAACTACATAGCAGGAAAAACATTTAACTACATAAATTCTATAGCCTTTGAAGGAACCTTCCTGGCCCACAAGGAAGGAAGGGTGCCGGATATTGTAATAAGCATACCCAAGATGGATGAATTTTACCTTGCCAAGCTTTTTTACTTTTTCATGATGAGCTGCGGCATAAGCGGGTATACTATAAAAGTAGATCCATTCACCCAACCGGGAGTGGAAGCTTACAAAAAGAATATGTACAGGTTATTGGGTAAGGAGAGAATATGATTAAATTAGGAGAAATACAGGAACTTGAAGTTGCCAAAAAGACGGATATCGGCGTCTACCTTAAAAGCCAGGATACGGATAAGCCCAAGGATTGGGTTTTGCTTCCAAAAAAGCAGGTTCCTTCAGGTGCAAAAATTGGAGATAAAATCAAGGTATTTATTTACAGGGATTCGGATGACAGGATAATAGCAACCGTAAAAAGGCCAAAGATTGTAATGGGTGAGATAGCAGCTCTTAGGGTTGTCGAAAAGTCCAGGATCGGAGCCTTCCTCGACTGGGGCCTGGAAAAGGACTTGTTCCTTCCCTTCAAGGAGCAGGTGGGAGACATCAGGTTAAACGGCAAATATTTGGTGGGACTCTACATAGACAAGTCGGACAGACTTTGTGCAACCATGAATTTATTTAAGGTCTTGAGAACCGATTCACCCTATAAGGTCAACGATACGGTGACCGGGACGGTTTTCAGTTTAAAAAGGGGTTTAGGAGCAATGGTTGCTGTCGAAGGCAAGTATTTGGGCTTGATACATGAAGGAGAACTTTTGAAGCCCCTGCGTCCCGGTCAGACTGTCAAAGTGAGGGTCAGCAATATAAAGGAAGACGGTAAACTGGATTTAAGCCTCAAGGATGCTCCCAAGCTTCAAATAGACAAGGATGGGGAAAAAATTCTGAAAATCCTAATCAAAAACAAGGGATTCCTGCCCTTGAACGATGACAGCAGACCTGAAGATATCAACAGGATGCTTAATATGAGCAAGAGTTCCTTCAAGAAAGCTGTAGGGCGTCTGATGAAAAAAAGGCTTGTTGTCATGACTTATGAGGGTATAGAAATGCTTGATGAGGATGCCAAAACACCCCCTGTCAGAAAACCGGGAATTCGAAGAAAAAGAAAATAACGATGACCTGTCATCCTGAGCGAAGCGAAGGATCTCAAGAGATCCTTCGGGCTAAAGCCCTCAGGATGACACTATGGGATATTCATAGCAATGACAATTCACAGGTTGTTTATACAATGACATGAAGTGTTTTTCTATAATATTCAAAAATACAAAGGAAGAGGAGATAAATTTATGTCAACACCACACAACTCTGCTGTTATGGGGCAAATCGCCGAAACGGTTTTAATGCCTGGAGACCCCTTAAGGGCGAAGTTTATTGCTGAAAACTTTCTTGAGAATGTGGAGCAATTTAACGGGGTAAGGAATATGTTGGGCTTTACTGGAACCTACAAGGGTAAAAAAATATCCGTTATGGGATCCGGCATGGGATGTCCTTCAATAGGAATTTATTCCTATGAGCTAATTCACATGTACGGGGTTAAGAACTTGATCAGGGTCGGTTCCTGCGGGGCTTACCAGCCTGATTTGAACCTCTTTGACATAATCCTTGCCATGGGGGCAAGCACTGATTCAAATTATGCCTACCAGTTTGATTTGCCCGGCACATATTCGGCAACGGCTTCCTGGGACCTCTTGTCCAAGGCTAAGAAGGTTGCTGATGACAACAAGATAAAAACGGTTGTAGGTAATATTGTGTCTTCGGATCTTTTCTACAGCGATAACCCGGACACCTGGAAAAAGTGGGCAAAGATGGGCTGCTTAGCCGTTGAAATGGAAACCTACGCTTTATATTGCATAGCTAACAGGGCAGGGGTAAATGCCCTGACCATATTGACAGTGTCTGATTCACTTGTTCATAAAACCGAAACAACTCCGGAACAGAGGGAAAAAGGCTTTAAAGACATGATGAAAATAGCCCTGGAGCTTGCTTAATCCATAGCTTGGAGGATAAATGAAAAAACGAAACATTATTATAGACTGCGATCCGGGTATCGATGACATAATTGCCTTATCCTTTGCAACAGCAAATGAGGATAAATTTAATATTCTTGGAATTACAACGGTTGCAGGAAATCATACCATAGAGACAGTGACTCTTAATGCATTAAAGGTTATGTCATATTACAAGAGGAAGATAAAAATAGCCAAAGGACAGGGGAGGCCTTTAATAAGGGAAAAGAGCCGGGTAACCGACATTCACGGGAAAAACGGCATGGGGGACTGCGTCTTGCCGGAGCCGGACCTGGAATTGTATTCGGACAACGCCATAACCTTTCTAAGGGATACTATAATGGCCCAGGAGGAAAAAGTCACCCTGGTGCCTGTCGGCCCCCTTACCAATATTGCTTTACTCTTAAAGGTCTTTCCTGAAGTCAGGGAAAAGATTGAACTAATATCCATGATGGGAGGGTCAACAATCGGAGGCAACCGGACCCCTTATGCAGAATTCAACGTTTGGGCAGACCCGGAAGCTGCAAGGATAGTATTTGATTCAAGGCTTCCCATCGTAATGAGCGGGCTTACGGTGACCCTTTCGGCCGGCTTATACAAGGATGATGTGGAAAGGTTGGCAAGAAGCAGGGGCAAGGCAAGCGGCTTTTGCGGCAGGATGCTTGAATGCTATTTTAAGAACGACCATGTTAAGGATGGCACCTTCACCCCCATTCATGATGCTTGTGCCCTCATGTACCTTTTATATCCGGAAATATATGAGTTCAGGCATGCGGAGGTTATGGTTGACTGCTCCGAAGGTTTGAACAGGGGCAATACGGTTGTTGATATGAGGGATTGGGTTAAGTATGACCCATCATATCCAAAGGTGCTTACCGGCATAGATTCGGAAAAATTCAGAGAAATCCTGCTTAATGATTTGTATAGGCTGGATGACATGGTATAGGAGGCTTGTTTGGGAAAGATTGTAGTTATTGGAAGCATTAATGTGGATTTGGTTTTTACAAGCGATAAAAGGCCTCAGGCTGGAGAAACGGTTATGGGAAAGACCTTTTCCCTTATTCCCGGAGGCAAGGGGGCAAATCAGGCGGTAGCAGCTTCCAAATTAGGGGCTGATACCTACATGATCGCCTGTGTAGGGAATGATTCAAACGGAGAATTTTCCCTTAAAAACCTGAATGACATGGGAGTAAACACCCGGGGAGTAAAAATTGTTGATGAGGTTCCAACGGGTCTTGCTAATATAATCGTTGCCGATAATGATAACAGCATCATAGTCATACCGGGTGCAAATTATGCAATCGGCAAGGATCTTATTGATGAGAACAAGAAACTCATATTATCGGCTGGCATGGTTCTTTTGCAGCTTGAGATACCTATGGAAGTCGTTGAATACGTTGTTGATATATGTTTTGAAAACAAGGTGAGGGTACTGGTAAACCCGGCCCCGGCAGCTCCTTTAAAGAAGTCTTTAATAGATAGGGCAACTTACATAACACCCAATGAGCACGAGTTAAAATTGATTTTTGATAACCTGGATACAGATGAGGTCCTGAAAAAATATCCCAATAAACTGATTGTCACCATGGGGTCAAAGGGAGTTAAGTATCATGACGGAAAGGAAATCAGGGTAATCCCTTCAAACAAGGTGGATGTTGTGGATACCACGGGAGCAGGAGATACTTTTTGCGGAGCCTTGGCTGCTGCCCTGGTCAGGGGAGACTCCATCCGGGATGCCATTATCTTTGCAAACAAGGCCGCTGCTTTTGCCGTTACAAAATTAGGAGCCCAAAGCGGCATGCCGGTCTTGGAAGATTTGCTGTGAAATCTAAATCTCAATATGACAAAACAAAAAAAAGCACCTGTTCATGGACAGGTGCTTTGCGTCCGAATTAGATAACTGTTACGTTAGCGGCCTGAGGTCCTCTCGCCCCTTCAACTACATCGAAGTTAACTTTTTGTCCTTCCTCCAAAGTTTTGAAGCCATCGGCTACGATTGCTGTAAAATGCACAAAAACGTCGTTTCCTTCATCGCTTGTGATAAAGCCAAATCCTTTCGCCGAATCGAACCATTTTACTGTACCTGTTTTCATTCAAATCCTCCATGTTTTTTAAAAAATAAATTAAATATGAAAAAGAACTACACATGTAGTTCTTATCACTTCACTTCAATATTAAATTAATATAAGTAATGCATAACAATATCTATATTAATGTATATTGCGGAAAAAACAATTACTACCGTGTTACAGTGATATTGTAACAGTTTTTTTTGTAAATTGCAACACATTTTTGTTAATAAAATAAAAAACCGTACCTGCCGGGGCTTAAAATTATTTTTTATTCCAATTGAAAAAGTACTCCTCCTTTGTTATAATTGCCTTGTGATATTTTTATTAAAGGTGTGGCATGATTAAACATTTTATTAAGATTTTTTTTGCATCCATCTTGCTTTTCACTGTTATTTTAAGCGTTACTGCCTTGGCTTATATTTTTTTGATAGATAAAGATATCGTAATTGGGAAAATTAATCCTACCGGTGACGAAAAATCAGAGCTTGCCTTCTATGAATCAAGCACCTTCGATTATGGAACTTCTTTAGGTAAAGCTGCGTCTAATGTGAAAAGGTTTAACATACTTTTGGCAGGGCTGGAAGGAAAAAGAACAGACACCCTGATGGTGATAAGCTATGACATGGACAACAAAAAAGCAGCCCTTATTTCCTTGCCCAGGGATACGTATATGCCAAGAAACCCTGACGACGAAGGAGAGCTCAAAAAAATAAATGCTGTCTATGGCCGGGAAGGAATCGAGAGCCTTACCTTAAGGGTTCAGGACCTTTTGGGAATACCGGTTGAAAGATATGTGGTTGTTGATTACCAGGGAGTAATTGCATGTGTGGATATGATAGGGGGAGTAGAAGTCAATGTCCCCTTTCATATGGAATACACGGATATTTACGATGATCCTCCCTTGTACATAGACATACCCGCAGGCGTCCAGCTTCTTGACGGGGAAGAGGCATTAAAATTTTTAAGGTACAGAAAGGGATATGACAACCAGGATTTGGGGAGAATAGAGGCACAGCAGCAGTTCATCAAGGCTGCCGTAAAAAAAGCCCTGGGTTTCCAGCTGCCCTCAGTAATTAAGGAAGCTTCTTCATACATAGAAACAAACATCAGCATGAGTGATATACTGAACTTAGCCGGAGATTTGGTGGGATTTTCTGCCGACAATATTGAAACTTACATCTTGCCGGGCATGGAGACCCCTTTGGAAGGATTGTCATTTTATATACCTGACAAAGAAGGAATAAGGAATCTGGCTTATTCATTATATGGTTTAAATACTATAAATAATGATTAATGGTGAAAGGCGGATTAACATGAAACAGTTTATTAAAGTGTTTTGTATTTCTTTAGCGATATTTTCGGCGGTTATAGCTACGGGAATTTATACCTACGCAAAATTCTTTTCTCCTGAAGGAACAATACCTGTTCCCGATGAAGAGGATCCCATAGTTGCAGAAGAAGATGAGGATGATGGCTTGACTCCCCTTGAAAAGGCAATGCGGGACAGCAATCGGGTTAATGCCCTGCTTTTAGGTTTCGAAGGGGCAAGGTCCGATACCATAATGCTGGCCAGCTTTGACAGGAAAACCAAGGAAGCAGACCTTATATCCATACCAAGGGATACCTACTACAAAAGAGACAAATATTCTGCCTATTCAGAAATGCAAAAAATAAATGCGGTTTACGGCACCGAAGAAGATGGCTACAAGGCTGTTATGAAAGCAGTGGAAGAGATTACCGGCATTTCAGTCGACAAGTATGTGGCTGTCAATTATGACGGTGTAAGGGCAGCGGTAGATGCCATAGGCGGGGTGGAAATGAATGTTCCCATCCATATGAAGTACACCGACATTTATGATAAACCACCCCTTTATATAGACATTAAGCCGGGACCCCAGATAATCTACGGGGACAAGGCAATGGAGCTTTTAAGGTTCAGGCAGGGAGACCCCGGGTATCCTTCCTTTCCCAACGGAGATTTGGGAAGGGTTGAAATGCAGCAGCAATTTATAAAATCAGCAATCAAGAAATCTCTGAGCCTTAAGCTGCCCAGCGTAATAAGCGCTGTTTACCCCTATGTGGAAACAAATTTCACCATAACTGAACTGCTGGGACTTGCAAAGGATGCCATAGGTTTTTCAACGGATAACCTGAAGGCTCAGGTTTTGCCGGGAGAGGCAAAATTATTGGGAAACAATCCGCCTTTATCTTTCTATATACCTAACGGTCAAGAAATAAGAAAAATCGTATACGACTTATATGATGTGCCCTTAACGGCAAGCACAGAAGAAGAAAGTGTAGCCCATGCGGGTGACTAGTTGGAGGTGTAAGATATGATAAAACCAAAACCCTTAAAAGCCGGTGACAAGGTAGCAATTGTTGCTCCTTCTTCGGCTTCGGAACCAAAAGCTGTAAAACAGGCGGAAATGAAAATAAAAGCCATGGGTTTGGAGCCTGTAATGTTTCCGACCTGCTACAAAAGTTACGGCCACCTTTCGGCAAAGGATGAGGAGAGGGCCGGTGATGTTAATAATGCCTTTAAGGATGAAACCATTAAAGGCATAATCTGTTTAAGAGGCGGTTATGGGACCACCAGGATATTGGACCTTTTGGATTATGAAATGATAGCTTCTAATCCCAAGGTCTTTTTGGGATTCAGCGATATTACCGCCCTCCATATTGCTTTTAACCAAATATGCAAGATGGTGACCTTCCACGGTCCAATGGCGGCGACAAACTTTGCAAGGGTAAAAAACGACAAGGTTGAGTTTGATGAGTATTCATATCAAAGCCTTTATAAAAATATTTTTACCTGCGAGACACCGGGCCTATACACCAACCCAAAAAATGAAACCTTGAAAAGTTTAAACTCCGGCCAGGCCCAGGGACTCTTGACTGGAGGAAACTTAACCCTTTTAACCGCCACCTTGGGATCCAAATATGAGATAGACACCAAGGATAAAATTCTCTTTATTGAAGAAGTGGGAGAACCTGTTTACAAGTTGGACAGGATGCTTACAAGTTTAGCCCTGGCAGGAAAATTTGACGATTGTGCCGGGATAATATTAGGATCCTTTGTAAAATGCGAAAGGGAAAAGAAGGCATACGAAGGAGGCCTGGACCTTACTCTTGAAGAAGTCGTGGACAATACCTTAGTTAAATATAAGAAGCCCATAATCTACAATTTTAAGGCCGGCCACAGCTTTCCCCAGCCTACCATGGCACTGGGAACCCTGGTCAGAATAGATGCAGACAAGAAAGAAGTAGAATTCCTGGAAAGCGGGACAATGTAACAGCATAAAGACATTGCCATAAATACAGGCAAATGTCATTGCTATGAATGCACCAATGTGTCATCCTGAGGGCTTTAGCCCGAAGAATCCCTTAATTTCACGTAAATGTCATTCTGAACGCATGTGAAGAATCTCACGAGATCCTTCGCTTCGCTCAGGATGACATGGTATCAGGAGTCAGTATGGATATTGATAAAAGGATAGATGAAATAATTGACGAGTTAGTGGAAATAAGAAGAGACTTTCACAAAAATCCCGAGCTCAGCCAACGTGAGCACAGGACCCAGGGAAAAATACGTGAATACCTGGACAGGTGGGGGATTGAGAATTACCCGATCGCAGACACCGGTGTTCTTGGGATAATAAAGGGAAATAAGGGGGGTAAAACTATAGGAATACGAGGAGACATAGATGCCCTCCCCCTTGATGAAAAATCCGATGTGCCATACAGGTCTCTAAACCCCGGAGTCATGCATGCATGCGGCCATGATGCTCATACGGCAATTCTGTTGGGTACCGGGAGGATACTGAAGGAACTTATGGATTCGGAAAAATCCATAAGGGGTAATGTAAAATTGTTTTTTCAGCCTGCCGAGGAAACAATAGGTGGCGCGAAAAGAATGATGGATGAAGGGTGCATGGAAGACCCTAAGGTTGATTATGTTATAGGCCTTCACGTCCAGCCTTATTTGGAGGCAGGCAGGGTAGAGCTAAAATACGGCAAGCTTAACGCATCAACTGATACCATCAATATTACTTTGAAAGGTAAGGCTGCCCATGCCGCCTACCCGGACAAAGGAATTGATGCCATAGTGATGGCAGGGAGTGTAATAACCGCACTCCAGTCTATAGTAAGCAGGAATACTTCTCCTTTAAATTCAGTGGTAATATCTTTGGGTAAAATTTCAGGGGGCATCAAGAATAATATAATTGCCGACCGGGTAACAATAACCGGAACCCTCCGGGCCCTGGATGAAGAAGCAAGACAGTATACTAAAGACAGGATTGTCAGCATGGTAGAAAGTATTGCAGCCGGATACGGGGGAGAAGGGATTACAGGTTTTAAAAAAGGTTACAAGGCCCTGATAAATGATGATGAAGTTGTTGATGTCATCAGGGAAAATGCCGAAAGGCTCCTGGGAAAAGAAAATGTTGACTTCAAAGAGCATCCGAGCTTAGGTGCCGAGGACTTTTCATATTTTTTGGATGCAGCCAAGGGTGCCTTCTTCCACCTGGGCTGCGGAAACACTTTAAAGGGAATAACAGCCCCCCTCCACACCGAGCATTTTGACATTGATGAAAAATGCCTGAAAGTGGGAGTAAGGCTCCAGGTGGAAAATGTCCTGACTTTGTTGGGAAAATGAAATGAGTTATTCCTGTAGATACCTGTGATGAGTCATTCTGAGGGCTTCAGCCCGAAGAATCCCATAAGCTCATATAGTGTCATTGCTATGAATACACCATAGATTCATCTTGAGGGCTTAGCCCGAGTGTCATTCTGAACGCAGTGAAGAATCCCATCATTTAATGAGATCCTTCGTTTGGCTCAGGATGACAATAAGTATAATAACAGGAGGAAAAAATGAAAGTATACATAAGTGCGGACATAGAAGGAATCACCGGGGTTACGTCATGGACGGAAACAGAGCTTGGAAAACATGAGCATAAATTGTTTGCTGACCAGATGACCAAGGAAACCGTAGCAGCCTGTGAAGGGGCCATCGCAATTGGAGCCAAAGAAATCCTGATTAAGGATGCCCATGATTCCGCAAGGAACATAGATTTTACCAAAATTCCAAAATGTGCAAAAATTATCCGAGGCTGGACCAATACCCCGGATTCCATGGTTGCAGGCCTGGATGAAAGCTTTGATGCAGCTATATTCATAGGTTATCATTCAGGAGCGGGCTTTGACGGGAATCCCCTTTCCCATACCATGAGTTTGAGTACCAATTATATCAGGATAAACGGAGAATTAGCCTCGGAATTTGTAATTCATTCATATCTGGCTGCAAAATACGGGGTACCGGTTGTATTCTTAAGCGGGGACAAGGAGCTTTGCGAAACAGCAAAAAAATTCAATAGGGGAATAGAAACCCTTGCAGTCAAGGAGGGGGTCGGAGGAGCTACCATAAGCATCAATCCTGAATTGGCCTGCCAACTGATTAAGGAAGGAGTCACAAAAGCCCTAAAGCATGTTTCAGCCTGCAAGATTGAAATTCCCGACATATTTGATGTTGAAATCTGTTACAGGGACCATAACAAGGCTAAGAAAGCTTCATATTTTCCCGGAGTTTCACAAACGGGACCTTATACGGTCAGGTACAGGGCCAAAGACATAAATGAATTTTCAGCTACAATGATGTTTATTCTATAAAAATTTGGAGGAAAAAATGTTCAGGGAAATGCGAAGAATCAAACAGTTACTGTCAGAGGAAGACACTAAAGCCGTATTGGAAAGGTGTTCAAACGGCGTCATGGCCTGTATGGGAGATGACGATTATCCCTATGCGGTCCCGGTAAACTATGTTTATTACAAGGACAAGATATATTTTCACTCGGCAAAAAGCGGCCATAAAATAGAGGCCATAACAAAACATCCCAAGGTATCCTTTGCCGTGGTAGACAAGGATACCATAGTAAGCGAAGAATACACTTCCTATTTCAGGAGTGTCATAGCATTCGGCAAAGCAAGGATAACTGAAGGGCATGAATACTTGGAAGCCTTTCGAGCCTTGGTTGAAAAATACTCGGGTGACATGCCGGAGGATGATAAACTCAAGCAAGTAAGAGAATGCACAAGGGCTTATATCGTTGCCATAGATATTGACCATGTAACCGGCAAGGAAGCCAAGGAATTAGTCGAAGGCAAAAAGTAATATTGCCTGCCCGGAAGCATTGTGTTATAATTTTACAAAGGCTGAAGGAATCGGGTGGTAGCATGTTTTTTATTGCAGGGATAAACAGAAAAAGAGAACAATTGGATTATTATGAGCCGATTATGTGCTCCGCCTGCACAAAATACGGTCGTTTTGAGGCATACGTTGAATACAGCGTGTTAAGCCTGTTTTTTATACCCATATTCAGATTCGGTAAAAAGTATTATGCTAGGACGACTTGCTGTAACAGCTTATACCTGATAACTAACAAGGAAAAAGGCCTTATGATGGAAAGGGGCCAAGGGCACAATGTTTTCCTGAAAGATGAGGATTTAATGCTGATTCAGAAAGGATTCAGCGGGAGAACCTGTCCTAACTGCTACAATCAGGTGAGCCAGGAACATAATTACTGTCCCAACTGCGGGACCAAATTATAAAAGGAGCATAATCTGCTGATTTTGCTCCTTTTAAAATGGTTATCCCTTGTCACCTATTTGTTATCTAACTTTATTTCTTCGATCTTATTCTTCAATTCCTCTATGTTTCTTAAGGAATCCGTGATTTTTCCTATAATTTCCGCAAAGGGGCTATCCGGATTGTTTCTTTCTTCTTCAAAAACATATTTTCCGATTTCCATAAAATATTGATTGATTTGTTTTTCCTCTGCTGAAATAGCATTTTTAAGCTTGGTAGTTTCAGCAAAATCCTTGGCTTTTTCCGTTGCCGTGCCGGCAGCTTCACCTATAACCTTACCTATTTTATTTAAGAATGCCATATACTTTTCTTACCTCCCCCATATTATATTTTTTACTTTTATACCATATATTTCTTCCTTTAAACATATATGCCTGAATTTTGGTGCCAGGCACCAAATACGTGTTAATTTCATTATATAATAGACTCAACTATTTACAATCACCCTGAGGGTGATTTTAGTTATTTGCAGATATATTACTTTTAGAGGGATTGAGTTTCATAATTATTACGGCCGATACCTAAAACGTATATTTTTATTATTCTTAATAGTCGGTATAGCAAATTTTGAAAATCAAAAAATATTTTTTATATTTCGCAAAAATCGACAATATTATTTGAAAATTTATATTACAATCCTTTCTGTGAGTTTTTTTGACACTCATATATATTATAACAAGATTGGAAGTGGTAATAAATTGCAACAAAACAAAATAATTATGCTGCCTTTTTTAAGGAATGCCGGTACCGATAATAAGGCTAATACATTAAACTTAGCATATAAAAACCTGGAAGAATATTTTTCCGATGATTATGATTATGGCGATGACATAAAAGTTCCCAACGAACTTAATAATATTATCAGCAATATCCATGGAGAAAGCCAGCTCATTGAGCTTTATGCCCATAGCAGTAAAAGTTACGACCAAGAATATATAAAAAGAGAAGTTAACTTAATTAAACAAAATTGCTTCAAGTTAATAAAGATAATTAATCATTTGGCTGACTTGAGAATGTCCGAAAAGAAACGCCTTGAATTGTGTACAAGCAATGTAAATATTGTTGAAATTATCGAAAATTTAGTCATAAACACATCCAAACACACTAAGGGAAATATAATTTTTGATACGAATGAGGAAGAAAAGTTTATGACTTGCGATATAAATAAACTTCAAAAAGCCCTCTTGATTCTCTTATCAACAGCTCTGAAACACTCCAGGGATAAGGAAATACTTGTAAAATTAAATATTTTCAAGGACAGGGTCCGGCTTGATATTTCATTTAACAACAAGGACAAAAAACTAAAAGACTTTTTCAGGGACAAAATGGACAAGCCTTCCTATGATGATTTGGACGGTTTATCTTTGGATTTATTTTTGAGCAAATACCTTATTGGTCTCCAGGAAGGAAGTGTTTCCGTTGGAGGAAATGAGGGCCAAACGGTCTTTACCCTTGAACTCCCCTGCAATAATAAGGACTCCGTTCATTATTTGTACTGGAAGGATACCGATAATGAATACCTGGACAGGCAGATACAAATAGAATTTTCTGATTCTTTAAACCCTTATGATTGATTTTTACGCCCTTATCTGCTAATATTAATAAAAAAACCAGGGGCGAATATGAACAGTTTAAAAAAAATGATACTTGAACATGGTGAAGTTAAGGAAGGAAACATCCTGAAGGTGGACAGCTTCCTCAACCACCAGCTTAATCCGGAGTTTTTATACAGGATCGGAGAAGAATTCTACAGGCTTTTTAGGAATGAGAAAATAACAAAAATTTTGACCATTGAAGTTAGCGGAATAGCACTTGCCCTCACGACGGGATTATTTTTTAAGGTACCGGTGGTTTTCGCCAAAAAAACCGTCAGCTTGAATTTGGATAAGGATGTCTATACCAGCAAGGTTTTCTCATATACAAAAAACCAAGTCTACAATATCATGATAAGCAAAAAGTATCTTGACAAGGATGACAAGGTACTTATTATTGATGATTTTTTGGCTGAAGGAAATGCAATAAGGGGTTTGATTGACATAGCCCAAAAAAGCGGTGCTGAAATAAGGGGTATAGGCATTGCAATCGAAAAAGGCTTCCAGCAGGGCGGAAGGATACTCAGAAGTGAAGGCTACAATCTAAAAAGTTTAGTAATAGTGGACGAATTAAAACCCGGCAGCATTATGTTCAGATCTTAATAAAACTAAGCTCAGGAGAAAAAAATGCCTACAACTTATGCTCACTACACATTTGGCATGAAGGTGCTGGATGAGTTAAATGAAGAATTGAGGGAAAGTATAAAAAAGAACATCCAGTTATACCACATAGGCTTGCACGGACCTGACCTGCTTTTTTATTACAAGCCTTTAAAATCAAACAGAATCAGTCAATTAGGACATGAAATCCACAAACAAAAGGCCAATGTGTTTTTTAAGAAAGCCAAAGATAAAATAAAAAATGATGAAAAGGCACTTGCCTATGTGGCAGGCTTTATCTGCCACTTCATGCTGGACAGCAGGTGCCATCCCTATGTCAGGACAAAAGAAGACGAAATATCGCACAATGAAATTGAAACCGAATTTGACAGGGCCTTGATGCTAAGGGACAACTTAAACCCCATAACCTTCAAACCAACCTCCCACCTTGTTCCAAGCATTGAAAATGCCAGGTGCATATCTGAGTTTTTTCCGGAGTTGGGCCCGGAAGATATATTGTCTGCCCTTAAGTCAATGAAGTTTTATTTAAATTTATTGGTTGCACCGGGAAAGGTCCAGAGAGCTTTGTTAATTGCTATACTTAGAATATCCGGAAATGTTAATAAGATTGACCTTATAAAAAAGTATGCTCCCAATGAAGCCTGCCGTGAAACAAATGAAAAACTTACGACTTTATATATGGAAGCCATAAAACCTGCGGCTCTCATGATTGAGTATTACTTTACAGGTATAGATGAGGAAAAAATAAATTCAGAATTTGACAAAAACTTTGGATAAATAAGAGATCTCTTTGACTGCCTTGACACTAGATGGCAGATTTGATATAATTTTAAAGATATTAAGCGACATATAAAAATTACAACGGAGTTATTATGGCGGGACGGACAATTTATGTGGAATGCACATCGGGAGCCAGCGGCGACATGATAGTAGCCGCTCTTTTAGATTTAGGAGCTGACAGAGAAATTCTACTGAAGGGCTTAAAAAGCTTGAAGGTGGGTAACTATAGAATAGAAATATCAAAAGTTGTAAAAAAGTGTGCTGAAGCTTGCGATTTCAATGTTATTTTGGAAGATACAAAAGATTGTAAAATTTCTGATATACCGGAAAGAAATCTCTTTGACATATATAAAATAATTGATGCTTCTTTAATAAGTGAAAATGCCAAGGACATTGCCAGGAGAATATTCAAAATAAAAGCGGAAGCCCTGGCCCTCGCTCATAACTTAAGTATCGATAAAGTATATTTTCATGAAAGAGGAGCGGTTGATTCCATAGTTGATATTGTCAGTGCGGCCATTTGTTTGGATAATCTGAATATAAAAGATGTTATAATTTCGGATATTTATGACGGCTGCGGCACCATAGAATGCCGCAGCGGCATAATTCCCGTTCCGGTACCTACCGTGGTCAACATTGCCCGTAAGTATGGTCTTAATTTAAAGGTTACAAATATCAATGGTGAAATGGTGACACCTACCGGGGCTTCCATCTTGGCCGGGATCAGGACAAAAAAGCAGCTTATGCCTGAAAAGTACGAGGTCATAAGGGTAGGTATTGGGGCAGGAAAAAGGTCTTATCCGACTCATGGAGTCCTGCGCATATATTTGATAGACTGAATCAATAAAACTTAAAGTAAGGCAAATCATGATGATCTATTGATGCTTTCATGATTTTTAGGAGGAAAAGATGAATAAAAGATTTACGACAAATGAATTAATTTTAAGTGGTCTCTTATTGGCTACAGGAATAATACTACCCATGATATTCCACATGTTTAGTCTGACGGGGCCGATAGCCCTGCCCATGCATATACCGGTTTTAATGGGGGGATTTTTATTACCGCCTCAGTTAGCCCTGCTCTTAGGCATAACAACCCCTTTCATAAGCAGTGTACTGACCGGAATGCCGGTTTTATTTCCGATGGCAATAATCATGTCCCTTGAACTGGGTACATACGGCTTAGTTGCCTCCCTGGCAACAAGGAAGTTAAAACTTTCTCCGGTTCTTTCCCTGCTGGCATCCATGGCTGCAGGCAGGATCGCTGCAGGTGTTACGGTTGCTTTATTGGTAGTATTGTTCGGGGTAAAGATGAATCCATTCATTTTTGTAAAAGGTGCTATAATTACAGGCTTGCCCGGAATTATAATTCAGTTGATATTCATACCTTCATTGGTATACGCCATTAAAGCATACAAAAGAGCTGATATATGAAAGACTAAAGGGAGGAAGCACAGCTTCCTCCGTATTTTTTTTACATCTCTTTTTACGGAGAAAAAACTTCTTTCTGGTTTACCTGCCATTCTTTACTTGTAAAATCCCAAAACTTATAATATTATTGATATAAAGACCAAACACGGGGTGGAAATTATGAATAAGTCTCAAGGGAAGTTAAACCGGACCGAAAGGGCCTGGGTCCTGTATGATGTTGGAAATTCGGCCTTTATAATGCTGATTTCAACCATCATACCCATATATTTTAAAAATGTTGCTTCATTGGACGGGATTTCAGCTGCCAATTCAACCGCCTACTGGGGTTACGCCATGTCAGTTTCAACACTTATTGTGGCGGTTTTAGGCCCCATCCTGGGAACTTTGGCAGACACAAAAGGATATAAGAAGCCTTTGTTTACCTTGTTTTTAATGCTGGGGGTTATCGGATGCGGAGCTCTTTCCCTGCCGGTTCCCTGGCTTGTTTTTTTGGTGATATTTGTGTTTTCAAGGGTTGGAATCTCAGGAAGCCTCATATTTTATGATGCCATGCTTCCCGATGTCACAAGTGATGACAGGATGGACATTTTGTCATCCCACGGATATGCCTGGGGTTACATAGGAAGCTGTATTCCTTTTACCGTCAGCCTCCTCTTGATTTTGTCGGCGGAGAAACTCAACATGACAACAACCTTTGCCACAGGAGCGGTCTTTATTCTCAATGCCTTGTGGTGGTTCCTGGTAAGTCTTCCTCTTCTTAAACATTACAAGCAGGTCCATTACGTGGAAGTTGATGAAGCACCCGTTGCCATGGCATTCATGCGTCTTGGAAGAACCTTTAAGGACATTAAAAAACACAAGGAAATATTCGTGTTTTTACTTGCTTATTTCTTTTATATCGATGGAGTTGACACAATAATCAGCATGGCTACATCCTATGGCAAGGACGTAGGTATAAGTGACAAAAATTTGCTTTTGGCCCTGCTTTTAACCCAGGTTGTCGCCTTCCCCTGCGCCATAATTTTTGGTAAACTGTCAAAAAAATATAAAACTTCCAGCTTGATAAATGTTTGTATATTAGGTTATTTTATGATTACTATATTTGCTCTCCAGTTGGACAAGGCATGGGAATTTTGGTTTTTGGCTGTTTGTGTTGCCCTCTTCCAGGGAGCCATTCAAGCCTTATCCCGCTCCTATTTTGCAAAAATAATTCCAAAAGAAAACTCAAGCGAATACTTTGGTTTTTATGATATTTTCGGAAAGGGAGCTGCCTTTACCGGAACAATCCTCATGGGTCTTACAACCCAGCTTACCGGCAGCTCAAAATTCGGGGTACTGATGATTAGTATAATGTTTATTATTGGGTATCTTATATTTAAAAAGTCCGTTAAAATGCAGTCCATGTCATCCTGAACGCAGTGAAGGATTTCATGAGATCCTTCGGGCTAAAGCCCTCAGGATGACACTATGGGATATTCATAGCAATGACATTGACATGTAGAGAAAGGAGTAAATATGTCGATTATAAGCTCTTATATAGTTCCTCATCCCCCCTTGATAATCCCTGTAATAGGAAGAGGAGAAGAATTAAAAATTCAAAAAACCATCGATTCTTATCACAATATTGCCAAACAAATTTCACAAATCAAACCTGATACCATAATTGTAACCACCCCCCATTCAATAATGTATTCAGATTACATCCATATTTCACCAGGTAAGGGGGCGGAGGGAAGTTTCCGTGAATTCGGCCACCCGGAAGTATCTATGAAGGTGGAATATGACCAGGATCTGGCTATAGAGATCGCAAAAGAAGCAGAGATAAAAGGTCTCCCTGCCGGAACCTTGGGTGAGAAAAACAAATCCCTGGACCACGGTGTCATGGTACCCCTTTACTTTGTCAACAAGTACTATAAGGATTATAAACTGGTACGCGTATCCATATCCGGCTTGTCATTTTTGGACCATTACGAATTCGGCAAGTGCATCCAAGGGGCTGCCGATAAAAGCGGCAAAAAAATTGTGTTTATCGGAAGCGGGGACTTGTCCCACATGCTCAAGGATACAGGTCCTTATGGCTACAGGGAAGAAGGTCCTGTTTTTGACAGGGAAGTAACCAAGGCCATGAAGGCTGGGGATTTTTTACAGTTTATTAAATATGACCCGGTCTTCTGCGAAGCTGCCGCCGAGTGTGGATTACGCTCCTTCATAATAATGGCCGGGGCCCTGGACGGCAAAAAAGTAAGCTCTGAACTCTTGTCCTATGAAGGCCCCTTTGGAGTCGGTTATGCCGTCGCAGCCTTTAAAGTTTTGGGAGATGATGAAAGACGCCGCTTTGACCAAATATATCTGGAAGCAGAAAAGGAAAGGATAGAAGCATTAAAAGCTCAGGAGGATGAATATGTGCGCCTTGCCCGCCATTCCCTGGAAACCTATGTAATCAAGCGTAAAGTGATGAAAAAACCGGATAATTTGAGTCCGGATCTTATAAATAAGAAGGCAGGGGTCTTTGTTTCCCTGAAATTGGACGGCAGCTTAAGGGGCTGTATAGGAACAATTTCTCCCACCACTCCCAGCCTAGCTGATGAAATTATCCGAAACGCAATAAGTGCCGGGACGGAAGATCCGCGCTTTCCCCCTGTTACCGAAGAAGAGCTTTCAAGGCTGGAGTACAGTGTAGATGTTCTTGGAAAGGCAGAAAAGATAGAGTCTCTTGATGAACTTGACCCTGTTAGATATGGTGTCATAGTTACCAAGGGACACAGAAGGGGTCTCTTATTGCCCAACTTGGAGGGAGTTGACACGGTTGAAGAGCAAATATCCATAGCCCTAAGAAAGGCAGGTATTTCACCACACGAAGATTACCAGCTTGAAAGATTTGAGGTGGTAAGGCACAAATGAGCAGGAAAACATGTCCTTTATGTCCCCACCATTGCAGTTTGAGCGAAAATCAAACAGGTTTATGCGGGGCCAGAAGAAATATTGATGGTAAAATTACTCCAATAAACTACGGCAAGCTTACGGCTATTGCCCTGGACCCCATTGAAAAGAAACCTTTGAACAGGTTTTATCCGGGAAGTTCTATCTTGTCGGTGGGAAGCTTCGGTTGCAATTTAAAATGTTCCTTCTGCCAGAATCATCATATATCCATGGCAGGGGAGGATGATTTGGAGACTCAGTATGTAAAGCCTGAAAACCTGGTAAGTATCGCCTGGGATTTAAGAAACAGGAGAAATATCGGTATAGCCTATACTTATAACGAGCCCCTGGTTGGTTATGAGTATGTAATGGATTGTGCAAAACTTGCAAGGGAAAAGAATTTAAAAAATGTCCTTGTCACAAACGGGTGTTTCTGCCAGGATCCCATGAAGGAACTCTTGCCCTTGATTGATGCCGTAAACATAGACTTGAAAGGCTATACCACTGAATTTTACAAAAAGTTGGGCGGGGATTTGGAAATCGTAAAAAATTTTATTAAATTGGCTGCAAAATACTGCCATGTTGAAATTACTACTTTGATAATACCCGGTGAAAATGACGGAGAAAATGAAATGAGAGAGCTTTCGGGATTCATATCCTCCGTATCTTCCGACATACCCCTTCATGTAACAAGATTTTTTCCAAACTACAAGATGCGGGACAAAAGACCTACGGAAGTTGGGAGAGTTTACGGACTGGCTGATATAGCAAGAGAAAAGCTGAAATACGTGTATGAGGGTAATTGCTGAAGGTGGTGAGTACTTTGTCACGATTTTTGAAGGGTTTGATCTTAGGTGCTGCAGCTATAGCCCCCGGAGTAAGCGGGGGAGCTTTAGCTGTAATATTTGGCTTGTACGATAAAATTACATATTTTATTGCCCATTTAAATAAAAATTTTAAGGAAAACTTGCTTTACTTCTTACCCGTCGGCCTTGGAGGCCTGGTAGGTGTTTTAGCCTTCAGCAGGATTATTGAATACCTTTTTCATCATCATGAAGTCCTGGTAAAATACGCCTTCATAGGTTTGATATTGGGTACAATTCCTTTGGTAGTGGGGGAGGCAAATAAGAAGGGCTACAAACACAAATATTTGATAGCTTTTATAATAACCTTTTCGATAACATTGATTGTCGCTTATTTGGAAAAAAGCGAATTAAATCATATTATGGAGGCAGGTACCTCTCCGTTTAGCTTAATTGTCTATGGTGCCATAATAGGCTTCGGAACCATAATTCCCGGAATCAGTTCATCCATAATGCTGATGTTTATTGGAGCCTATGAAATAGTTATAGGGGCTATTTCAAACATTCAACCCTTAATGCTTTTTTATCTGGGTATAGGTTTTGTCTTAAGCGTATTTTTGTTTGCAAAAATAATAAGCCTGCTTTTTGAACAGGCTTACGGGATTACATACTATGCAATCTTAGGTCTTGTTTTAGGTTCTGTTATTTCAATATTCCCGGGCTTTGCGCTGACATTTGATTACTTCCTTAATCTAATAATACTGATTTCATGCTCCTGTCTTTCATATTCACTATCAAGAATAGGCAAAGGAAAAAAAGTCAGCTCTTAACAAGATCAGCAAACATGTCGGCAATAATTCCAATATTGTTTGCCTTCATATCTTCTTTAAGGAGAGGAAGTGTATATATTTTTTTGTTTTTAAAGGTTTCCTTAATGATATTTAAATACTTTTGCTCCTCTATTTTCTTGCTGATCCAAAATTCATCCTGCATATTATCGGGAAGTATTCTGTTAACTATTATACCGCTGACCATTACATTATACTTTTCTAATATGTTGATTGCCTTGACGGTTTCATCAATAGGCAGTTTTTCAGCATTAATGACAAAAATAAAAGACAAGAGGTGGTCATCCATCATTATTTTCTTAGCTGCAAGTACTTTATCATATCTTCTTTTTAATATGCTTATGACTTCATCCTTTTCCAGATCCTTATCCGAAGCCTTATGACCTTTTAGAGCCATGGACATAAGATTTACGGACTTGCTCCTTTTTTGTATTAAAGTTTCAAGCCAGGCTCCCAATAATTCAGGCAAGGACAGGAGTCTTAAGGTATGACCTGTAGGGGCAGTATCAAAAATTATCCTGTCATACTCATCAACCTTCTCAATTATGATTTCAATCATTTTATCAAATAAAGCCGCTTCCTCGGTTCCAGGTGAAATAGAAGCTGCATCAATTTGCTTGTTGATTTGTTCAACAATTATGGGACTTACTATTTGTTTTAAGCTTACCCTAATATCATCCATATATTTTTTGCTTTCTTTTTCACCGTCTATTTCAATGGCATCTAAGTTTGGAAGTAAATTGCTTATAGTATCATTTATCTTTCTTTCAAATATGTCTGATGTTGAGTGAGCAGGGTCTGTTGAAACCAAAAGGGTTTTTAGCCCTCTCTTTGCCTGGTATAAAGCGTAGGATGCGCTGCAGGTAGTTTTTCCTACTCCCCCTTTGCCCCCAAAAAAAATTATTTTATTCATAATTCCTCCTAAGCGTCAAAGCCGTAATCTGACCATTTTTCCTGCCAAATATACAACCTGCTTATCATCCTGTTTTGCCAGCCATCTAAATCTTCTGCTATAAGCGGCAAAAGCTCCAAGGAATAATAAGTGGTGGGAATAGGTATTCCCAACAAATCTCCAAAACATAAAAGAATAAAATCATCCATTTCATCATGGGCTTCTTTTATGAGCAGCGCCCTTGACTTCCTGTTAAAATCAGTAACTCCCTGAAAGAAAAGTTTAAAATTATCTAAAAATTCTTTAATTCTTTCCTTGTCCAAAAGTTGCCTCCTCTTGAGAGATAAAACTGCTGTCAAATAAACAACATATTTTGTCATTTATTTATTATATTTTAGTCATGGAAAATTGTCAACTTAAGCCAATTGATAATTGACTTAATTTTCCAATAGTGCTACAATAAATATTGGTTCTCAATGCATAAATATAATAGCAAAAAAGAGGGGCAAAAATGGAACTACTTGAATATTTGGATATTATTGAGAATAAACTTAAAAGCTCTTTTGATATAAAAAGGAATTATACTATTAAAAATATACAATTTGATATGTTTGCTGAATACCATCTGAGAAACGAAAGATATGTCTTGGTAAAAAAAGCAGTTGTATATGCATTTGAAAACAATGAATATTCTTTAATCAAGTATTGTGAAGAATTAGATAAAAACTATTTGCAGGAGATTATAAATACCCTGACAGATTCCGTTGAATCTATAGTAAAACCCGACAAGGACCATATGTCCAGCACCATTACCTTAGTTATTGTTACGGACAATTTCACTAGTAATAAAGATAAGGACCTGATAACCAAAATAATTTCCGGTTTTAAATATAATATGGGTTTTGCATTTGGATTTAAGGGTTGGGCTGATATCCGACTGGTATTGGTCTCCCTTAACGAAGATTTTATGGCAACTAATAAAAAAGGAAAGGAGGTTATTGAGCTTTACAGATTATAAAACAAATGCATTAGTTGCTATATTATCTAATAATTCAAGAGGAGGTATTTATGAGTTCTTTAGTTTTAATTATTGCAAGTATTGTTCTTTTTCTGGTAGGTTATGTGACTTATGGTGCGTATCTGGCTAAACAATGGGGAATCGATCCTACAAGAAAAACGCCGGCTCACGAAGTTAATGACGGTATTGACTATGTACCGACAAAACCGGCGGTACTTTTAGGCCACCACTTTGCATCCATAGCTGGAGCAGGACCTATAAACGGACCTATCCAGGCAGCAATTTTCGGCTGGGTTCCGGTATTCTTATGGATCGTACTCGGTAGTATATTTGTAGGTGGAGTTCATGACTATGGCTCACTGTTTGCTTCTGTACGACATAAAGGAAAATCCATAGGTGAAGTAATTCACGCAAATATGGGCAAGAAAGGCATGATGCTCTTTTCGATTTTCGCATGGTTAACCTTGTTGCTGGTTGTTGCAGCCTTTACCAATATTGTTGCCAGTACATTTGCTTCAGTTCCGGCAGCTGCATCTTCGTCATTAATGTTTATTGTTCTTGCAATTTTATTTGGTTTTCTTGTTTATAGAAAGGGAGTATCATTAAAAATCGGGACTATAGTTGGAGTTATTCTTTTATTCTTGTGCGTATATTTAGGATATGTATTCCCGATACAATTGAGCCTTAACACTTGGATTGTAATTTTGATGGTTTATATTTTCGCCGCATCTACTGCCCCGGTTTGGATTTTACTGCAGCCGAGAGACTATTTGAACTCTTTCTTGTTGTATGCAATGATTGCTGGAGCGGTTATAGGCATAGTTATTTTCAATCCCAGCGTTCAGCTTCCGGCAGTAACCGGGTTTAATGTAAACGGACAATACTTGTTCCCCATGCTCTTCGTTACAGTTGCCTGCGGAGCTATTTCAGGTTTCCATTCCCTGGTAGGTTCCGGTACGACTTCAAAACAAGTAGACAATGAAAAAGATACCAGGTTAATCGGATACGGGGCAATGCTTATAGAAGGTGTCTTAGCTGTTGTTTCTCTTATTACAGCAGCATATGTATCAAATACAGAATTAACGGAATTGTTAAAAGGCGGACCCGTTAATGTATTCTCATCAGGCGTGGGAACTTTCATGTCCAAATTTGGCATTCCTTTTGATATAGGTAAATCTTTTGTGGCCTTGGCGGTATCGGCATTTGCCTTAACAAGCTTAGATACTGCTACAAGACTTGGAAGATTTATATTCCAGGAATTCTTTGATAATCCTGAAAAAGAGAAGCCATCAATACTTACAAATATGTATGTTTCTACTGCAATTACAGTTCTGATAGGCGGATACATGGCAGCAGGCGGATATGCCAGGATTTGGCCCATATTCGGTTCGGCAAACCAATTGCTGGCAGCACTGGCCTTATTGGCAATAGCAGTTTGGTTAAAGAAATCAGGCAGAAACTATAATATGCTAACAATCCCAATGATATTTATGCTGGTTGTCACTCTTTCAGCCCTGGTATTACTGATTAAATCAAACTTGGCAGCGGGGAACTATTTATTGGTAATATTCCCGGTATTGCTGTTCATACTGGCTGTCGTATTGGCAAAAGAGGGATATTCAATCATATTTGGTTCGAAGAAGCTGGAAGAAATATCAAAATCTCATTAAAGCAAATATTGCTTGCAGGAGTTGCCCTGCAGATTACCTGTGGTTAAGTAAGACATAAATGTATTGTCATAGGAAAAATTGATTAAAAATGAAAAGGCTGCCTTGCTTAAAAAAAGGCAGCCTTTTGTCAAAAACTAAGTTCTGGTATTTGTTACAAATATTTTTCATTTTATTGAAATATAGACAATTATTTTAAATAATCTTGACTCATACACCTCCAAGTGGTAATATTAAGTAGAATAATAATACATACTGAGCAATCATATTATTATTCTAATTTTATCATCTTTATAGGAGGTTTTTATGGTTACTTTTTTGATCGGCATTATAATTCTTGTCGGTGGCGGATCCCTATACGGCAATTACTGCGAAAAGGTATTCGGACCTGATGACAGGGAAACACCGGCTATTACTAAGGCTGACGGCGTAGACTTCGTCGTAATGAAAAAATGGAAAAACTCCCTTATTAACTTGCTTAATATAGCAGGTACGGGACCTGTTTTAGGACCAATCCAGGGTATCTTGTTCGGGCCTATTGCATTTAGGACCTGTTGACAAAACCGCTTTTTACGCGATACAGAAGTCAGAACTTTGGTATATTTTGAAAAAAGTTCTGATAAACATATCTATGAATGAGCGGATAGTTGCCTTATCCCGCTTTATTATTGCCATAACCATTCGCTTTAAATTCAAAGCTAATGCTGATAAAAGACTCTCTTCTTTTGCACGGGAGAGTCCTCTTTTTTTCATTCTCATTAAATTATGCTCTCGTTTCAATACCGAAAATGTGCCTTCTGCCCAAATACCCCTAAGTCGTTTCATAGATTTGTATGCTGCAGTCTCATACCTTTGACGATTTCTGTAAAAAGCCGGATAAAAGGCACTTGCATTAATCCTGGATTCTCCATAGGAAAATGCACATTCTTTGAAATATGGACATGAAGAACAAGATTTACGCTGATCTTTTGGCATACGATAAAGCCTATAGTAATTTTGTGTAGATTTCTTATAGATTAACTTAACAAAATTCAGATATCTGCCTCCTATACATTCAAAGCAATCCTTTTCAGGAAGATAACGAGTTGCCCTTTTTAATACATCATTGCTAAAGCTGATACAACTTACATATCCGGTTATCTCCATCAGTTCCAGACCCCGATGAACTGCACCCACATCATATCCCGAATCCAGAGCAAGACTATTTATTTTAAGACCTGTGTCTTTTTCGATTTTTTCAATGTGTTCAAGAATAATATCACTTTCCCGGCGATTAGCAGGATAACAGTCTACACCCAACACAATTCCGTTTTCTGTGTCGATAGTCATTTCCGTTAAATATCCAAGACCTTTTTTATGTTCCTGGTTTATATAACCACAATCCATGTCGGTTGAACTTTTCACGATTTTCTTTACCTTTTTTGTTATGGCTGGTTCTTTGTAACCCGGCATACTCTTAAGTTCATCATTAAGTACATCAAGATAATGAACAGTACTCTGTTCTACTTCCCGCTGAATCTCTATCAAGCTGCCTTCTGAAACATTTGCAGGTATAAATGAACCATCACTTACCACGGCTTCACCTGTGACAATGCCTTTTTCTATACAAAGACGAATAATATGATTAAATATTTCATTAAATATTTTAGAATCTGTAAAACGTCTTATTCGATTTTGACTAAATAAAGAGTGATCAGGAATTTTGTCATTCAAATCAAACCCGCAAAACCAACGATATGCAAGGTTTAGAGCAACATCTTCTACTAAACGCCTTTCGGATTTTATGCCATAAAGATATCCGATAAGTAACATTTTCATCTGACATACGGGGTCAATAGATGGTCTCCCTTTCTTAGAATAATACGGCTCAGCTTTTTCATATATGAAACTGAAATCTATATACTTATCAATCTGTTTAAGAAGATGGTTTTCCGGAATAAGCTCCCCTATATCTACAATTATTATCTCCATTTGTCCATCCTTTTTACCCATCATAAAAAATCGCCTCCAATTAGGTATATTATACCATATTTGAGGCGATTCTTCAATTTTTGTACTTTGTCAACAGGTCCCATTTATTACTATCCCTATAGGATGCGTTCTTGCAGGCTCAATGCATGACTATTTCTCCGGTATGATTTCCATGCGTAACGGGGGAGCCCAAATGCCCAAGCTGATTAAGAAGTATTTGGGAGGAAAGGTGTTCAGCGTATACAACATAATCGTCTGGATACTGATGCTTTTGGTTGGTGTTGTTTTCGTATACACACCCGGAGACTTGATTGTATCAGAAATAATTGGACAACAGGCAGTTGCAACGAATCCCACAACCTGGATCGTTTATGCAGGAATATTCTTGTACTATGTTGTTGCAACAATATTCCCCATTGATGCTATAATTGGTAGAGTTTATCCTGTATTCGGAGCTTTCCTGATTATATCAGCAGTTGGTATTTTCTCCGGAATCCTCTTTGGCGGCGGACAATATTTGAACAACTTGCAATTCAGCGGCATGTTCAGCCAGCATCCCCAAGGACTGCCCTTCATTCCGGTATTCTTCATTACGGTTGCCTGCGGTATCCTGTCAGGTTTCCATGCAACCCAGAACACCCTGATAGCAAGGACCGTTTCAAGTGAAAAAGAAGGAAAAACCACATTCTTTAACATGATGCTTGTTGAAGGTTTCATAGCAATGTGCTGGGCAGGCGGTGCCATGATATTGTTTAACCAGGGGACAGACATGGCAACAAGCGCTACCTTGATGGTAGGACTTGTATCAAGAAAATTCCTGGGCAGCATTGGAGCTCTCTTTGCAATAATCGGAGTTATAGTACTTCCGATTACATCGGGAGACACGGCATTCAGAGGTTTGAGACTGATGGTTGCAGAGCAGTTCAATATAGACCAGGCATCAGCTAAGAAGAGAGTTGGCTTGAGTATAGCTTTCTTCATACCTGCAGCATTCATACTTTATATTGCTAAAACAAATCCTGCAGGCTTCTCAATTCTTTGGAGATACTTCGCCTTCACAAACCAATTCGTTGGAACCTTTGCCCTGGCCACAATATCAGTGTACCTCTATATAAACGGCAAGAATTACCTGGTATCCCTGATACCCGGAACATTCTACATGTTTGTAACCTTGAGCTTCATATTCAATGCAAAGATAGGTTTCAACTTAGATACCCTGCTGGGATTGCCGGCCGGTTCATACACTGCTTCATATATCCTGGCAGCAGTTTTGTCCGTGGTTTATATATGGTTTGTAAGACACAGGGCAACAAGCCAGAAAGACCAGATATTACAAAATGTCTTGTCATAAACAAATTATTTGAAAAAGGCTGCGAAAGCAGCCTTAGGTTAATGACAAACCTTCTTATGTCATCCTGAGCGTAAGCGAAGGATCTCATCATTATTGAAAACATGAGATTCTTCGGGCTTAAGCCCTCAGAATTCTCACGTGTTATCCACACCACGATAAACGAATACTAATTGCAATTTCATAGGTTTTCGCCTACAATAGTTTTATGGCATGAGTTCGATTGTCATTGTCACATAGAGGTCGATTCAGAAT
>Ga0208695_1000147_pt1 | contig 97300 bp, 101 predicted proteins | sample AD_UKC111_MetaG_FD_184449 | JGI IMG/M metagenome (GOLD analysis project Ga0208695, IMG submission 184449) | Active sludge microbial communities of municipal wastewater-treating anaerobic digesters from Hong Kong - AD_UKC111_MetaG (SPAdes)... | ecosystem: Engineered > Bioreactor > Anaerobic >... | reverse complement strand
GGAAAACAATACGGAACACAAATTTGATTGAGCGAGTAATACGAGAAGTGAGGAGAAGGACAAAGGTGATGGATAATGTGATTGAAAACGAGTATAGTGTATATGCGTTGATGACAGGAATATTTCAGGAACAGAATGAACGATGGAATAAGAAAAGTCATTGGAGTAGTAAATAATTTTTATGTTTCTGGTAGGATTACACACTAAATTGGACTTGACCCATGAAAGATATTATATACTCTTCGATTGTTCTTTTGGGTCCTGGGAGGTTTAATTTTTTTCTTATTATAGTTTTTTCTTGCCTTCTTATATAAAAGTTATACATTTCCCTTGGGTCGTCAAAATTTTTGACTTCATACTCTCTCTTGCCTTTGAGTATTTTTTCAATATCTGAGCTTTTAAATAAGCTTTGTGAATTTTGTGTCATGTATTGCTGAATCTCAATAAGTTCTTCAAAGGATAGTTCCATCAAGTATTCCATGAGGGATTTGTTCGCATCATCAGAAAAATCATCGTCATTAATAAATTCAATAAAATCTGGATTAAGCCTCATTATAAAGGCGGATATTTCACTTACTCCAACCATGGTCCCATAGGCAGGTATAAAGTCAAGTCGAGCCTCCCACAGCTCACTAAGGAGAGGAGTTATTTTTTCCACACCATGATATATCCTATTTTCCCAAATAGTTGCAAGCATAAATGCTGCCTGCCTTCTTATTTCATTGCTGAGGGAAAAATCGGATATTATTGAAATGAATACATCCTCTGATAAAATTGAAAATACATTCTGTCTGATTATTTTTTTTAGATTTAACTCCATCTCGCATATTTCATATCTTTCTTTGCAAAGGTAGCTCATAAGTAAAAAGAAGTTTAGTTTTGCCATGGTAAAGCTTCTTCCAAGTATAGCCTTTGTTGGTGTGCTCATCAAAAGATGTATATCCTCCTTTGAACAGAGGTTTTCCACCAGTGTTTCCAGAGTTCTGTAGTGATTTCCTATTTGCTGCTCTCCAAAAATTGAAGGATAGCCAGATATTGAATCTGCTAATTTGACAAGAGATTTTTCTGTTTTATCTACTAAATTATATTCAAAGATATTTTTTTGAGATTGCAGTCGCGATTTGATTATGCTTGTTATATGACTTTCTTCTTCTGTAAAGATCTGAATAGATTTCATCTGCAATGGCTCTCCTGATGGATTTTATACTTTGAAATTATTTTATTTTTTGTGCTTGTATTTTAATATTATTTTTTATAACGAGCTACATATTATTTTTTTAATATAGCAAATATTTTGTCTTAAATCAATAACTGGGGGATTTGTTTTGATTAAATTATTTCAACGCACATGTTTTTTTGTGATTTTTTTAATTTTTTCTCTCTGCTGCAGTCAATCTCAGCTTAAAAGCGATGAATTAAAAAGCAAAGAGGAAATTTCTCCCTACAGGTTATATGAGCAAAGATCTAAGACTATTATAAAAAAGCCAGAGGGCTTTGTGCCAAAAGCTCCTGAAACTTTGACCTTAAGTAATAGTGATGTTGTGGTCAATATATATGCAAGGGATTTTGCACAGGGCAATATTGGCTATATTGAAATTGTAGGTTTAAAATCTAATTTGTCGGTAGATTCAGCTGCTTTTAATGAAAGTCTCATCCCTTTAAGCAAAATTGAATGGGGCTATAGGGGATTTTTCGCTATTTCTCCTGATTTAAAGCCTGGCTTATACAAAATGAAGTTGAGTTACTCTATAGAGAATATCCAGAAAAGCATGGAAGGTGAGGTGAAAATAAGGGAGGTGAAATTCCCTGTGTCAACAGTGCCTCTTGACCTTGGTAAATTTTCTGATAAGGAATATACTCAGAGGCAAGAGTTCCAACAATATATTGAGGATTGTGCAAAGAGGCGAACTGAGGCCTTCAGGTCTATGAGTGAAGATAGCATTACAAATTCTCTATCGCACCCGAGAGACATTCATAAGATAACCAGCGAATTCTGGAAAAAACGAGTTTATATGACATATAAGCGTAAGGCTAAAAAGAAGGTGGCAGTTCCTGGACATTCAAGTATTCATAGAGGGCTTGATCTTAGAGGTGACACTGGTTCTCCTGTCTTTGCAATGGCCAGTGGGAAGGCGGTTCTTGCCTATAAAATGTTTTACGAAGGCAATATGGTCATAATTGATCATGGTAATGGTGTTTTTACGTATTATATGCACATGGATAGCATCGAGCTCTCCGAGGGACAGCATGTTGCAGCAGGGGATTTAATTGGAAGGGTTGGATCTACAGGCACATCGACAGCCCCACATTTACACGTTGCCCTTTATGTTCGAGGGATTCATCTTGATCCCTTGAGCCTGCTCTCTTTGCCTGTAAGCAGGTGATGAATTCGGATTTTTTTTCAAGATTATTTTTCATCAGAAATGTTTTTTGATTCTTCCCACAATCTATCCATCTCCTGCAGAGACATCTCAGAGAGAGTTTTATTTTCTTCATGGGATTTGTTTTCTATATAACTAAATCTTCTCATGAATTTATTTACACTTTGCCTCAAGGCGTCTTCTGGATCTATACCTTGAAATCGCAAAACATTTACTATGCTAAAGAGTATATCTCCGGCCTCTTCTTTGAGTGCTTCTTTATTTTTTGATGATGCCGCATCTTTAAACTCAAGGAGCTCTTCTTCAAGTTTTGTTATTGCATCATCAATCTTTTCCCAGTCAAACCCAACATGAGATACCTTTTCCTGAACTCTGTATGCCATAGTAAGAGCAGGCAGATTTCTCGGTATACCTTCAAGAACTGATCTTTTTTTTGATTTTTCAGTCTTTTTGATTGCTTCCCATCTGTCTTTTACCTCTTTTGAGTTGTTAAAGCTTTCCTCCCCAAAAACGTGGGGATGACGTCTTATTAGTTTTTCCACTATACCCTGAGCAACATCTTCAACAGTGAAAAGCGATTGCTCTGAGGCAATTTGTGAGTGTGCATATATCTGATAGAGGAGATCTCCCAATTCCTCTTTAAAATCATCTATGTTGCCACTATCAATGGAGTCAATAACCTCATAAGCTTCTTCTATGAGGTAGGGTTTTAGAGAGTTAAAATTTTGTTCTTTATCCCATGGACAGCCATTTTCTGATCTCAAGATAGCTGCTATTTCTTTAAGTCTAATGAGTGGATTTTTTTCGTCCATAAAAGGTCCTTATTCTTTTTCAATTATTATGTCAATGCCGGGATTTGATGGCCCATATTTGCCTTTGATAAATGGAACAATGCATGTCCCATAAAATTTATATCTCTCAAAAGGAGATATTGCATCACCGGGAATATTTTTATATAAGGTGATTTGTTGCATTGTTACAGGTCCCATGGGGAATACAGCAAGGCCTTCAGGTTTTAGTAAATTCAAAACCGAATAAGGAGAATGAGTGCAGCCTGTATATATTATTGCAGCATCAAAGAATCCTATGGAGTCATCAAGCTCAGAGCAGTCCCCTGCCAGAAATTTTATATTAAAGTAGCCGTTGTTTATAAGTCTTTTTTTTGCATCAACTGCAAGTTGCTCGTGATATTCTACTGTTACAATTTTTTTTACAAGAGTGGAAAGGATTGCTGTTCCATATCCGCTTCCTGTTCCTATCTCAAGGATAGACCAGTTTTTCTGTGGATCAAGTATATTGAGCATCTCTGCAAGTAGTTTAACATCATCGCTATATTCGCCAAAACCGATTGGTATAGGTTCAAAGGCATTTATTTTATCTTTAAAGAAACTGTCAAAAAAAATATTTCGATCAACAGATTCAAAGGCAGCAGTGATGCCCTCTCTGAGATTGAGTTCCTTGATCTTCTTTATGAAATCATTAGACTTTTTACTCATAGATTCTTCCTTATTCAATGAATTGTATGAGGTATGTTAGAAAATAATCAGAAATAAGAACAACCATTGAAGAGGTTACCACAGCCTGTATTGTAGATCTGCCTACACCCGCAGCACCGCCAGTTGTCCTGAAACCACTGTTGCAAGATATAATTGCAATCTCTGCGCCAAAAAAGAAAGATTTGGAAAGCCCTGAAAGAAAATCTGCAAGCCGTATATTCTGTAGAATGTTTGAAAAATATAGATCCGGTGTTATTCCAAGGGATAAAAAGGCGATTGTTGCTCCACCCATGACTCCTGTAACATCTGTTATAATTGTAAGCAGGGGAGTCATAATCAAACAGGCTAAAAATCTTGGAACAGCAAGATATTGCACAGGATCTGCAAAGAGAGTGCGCAGGGCATCAATCTGCTCTGTTACCTTCATGGTCCCAATTTCTGCAGCTATTGAAGAACCGACTCTTCCTGAAAGTAAAAGAGCTGTGAGAACAGGGCAGAGCTCTCTAAACATTGCAATAGTCACAGCGCTTCCAATAAAGATCGATGAGCCAGACATTAAGGCATCCATGGCTCTGCCTATTTGAAGAGCCATTACCATTCCTGTGAAGAACAATGTTACAGAGGTAACAGGGAGAGATTTATATCCAATCTCAAGCATCTGCTTTATAATATTTTCTTCGTCAAAAGGAGGTCTAAAAATAGAAACCAATGTTTCTTTTAAAAGGATAAAGTGCGAACCAACAGACTCAAGTATGGATAAAACTCTGGCCTCTGATTTAATTGTGCTCATTGGCTGGTGAGGCCTCCTCGTATGAGTGTGTTAGTGTAAGATTTCCAAACTTTGTATATTTATCCCAGAAGCGAAGATCAATGTCCCCAATGGGACCACTTCTTTGTTTTGCTACTATTATTGTAGCAATACCTTTTTTTTCCGTTTCCTTTTTTACTTTTTCTTCTCTGTAGATAAACATAACAACATCAGCATCCTGCTCGATTGCTCCAGATTCCCTTAAGTCTGCAAGTGTAGGTATCTGGTCAGAACGTGATTCCACTGCACGTGAAAGCTGAGAAAGAGCAATTACAGGAATTCCAAGCTCTCTTGCAAGCTGTTTTAAAAGCCTTGAGATCTCTGCAATTTGCAGATGGCGCTCAACCTTAGATAGGCTTGTTATGAGTTGAAGATAATCGACAATTATAAGTCCCAGAGGAACCTTTTGAGCAAGACGACGAGCTTTTGCTCTGATCTCCAGTATATTTGCAGATGGTGAATCATCTATGTATATAGGCGCTTTGGAGAGTTTAGCTGCAATGGATGTGAGTTTTCTGAGTTCATCGTGATCAATATGTCCTGTCCTTACTCTCTGAGAGTCTATCATCGACTCAATGCAGAGCATTCTCATGCCAAGCTGTGTTGCTGGCATTTCAAGGGAAAAGAATAAAACAGGTATATTGCTTCTTATGGCAACGTTATTCATTATATTAAGGGCAAAGGCTGTTTTACCCATCCCAGGCCTTGCTGCAACAATTATCAACTCAGAGGAATGAAAGCCAGTAAGAGTCTCATCAAGATCAATGAAGCCACTGGGCACTCCTGTTACAACTTTTTTAGTTTTATACCATGATGTAATATCTGACAGTGTTTGAGAGAGGATCTGTTCAATAAACTGGTAGTCGCTTGTAACTCTTTGCTCTGTTACCCGGAAGATATCCCTTTCAACTTCATCCAGAAGCTCTTCAGTTGTTATTGTTCTATTAAAGCATTTTTCTATTGATAGTTCATTTACCTCAATGAGCTTTCGCCTGAGACTCATCTCCTTTATGCGTTTCGCATAAGCCTCTGCATGGACAGAAGTTGAGGAAGATTGGTAAATTTCAGCAAGCGCAGAGTTGCCTCCGACTTTCTCAAAAATGTTTTTGTCTATGAGTCTTTGTCGGACAGTTGTGAGGTCAACAGGTAGTCCCTTTTTTTCCAGTTCTATGATAGCCTCAAAGATGAATCTGTGTTTTTCAAGATAAAAATCCTCCGGCTGGAGGATTTCTGTAATTCGAAGCAGCGCTTCTCTATTGAGAAGCGCTGAGGCTAAACAAGCTGATTCAGTATCAACGTCCTGAGGAGGAAGCCTGTCCATTGCCATTAATTACTCCTTTACTACAGATACCTTTATTGTAGCAGAGAGTCCTTCTTCAAGTTTAATGGAAACAGTAAATTCTCCTTCATGCTTAATTGGGGATTCCAGTTGGATTTTTCTCTTGTCAATGGTAAAACCCTTTTCAGTAAGGTGTTTTGCTATATCCATAGAAGTGACAGAACCAAAGAGTTTACCTTCTTCACCAACCTGAGCTTTTATTGTGAGTTCTAAATTTTTCAAACTCTCTGCAAGCTTTTCACTTTCTTTTTTCCTCTTTTCTTTTTTAATCTTTATAAGTTTTTTCTGATGGTCAATTGCCTTTTTGCTGGATTCATTTGCAATAATTACAAGTTTTTTAGGTATGAGATAGTTTCTTGCATAACCATCAGCAACTTCTTTGATATCTCCTGCATCTCCCAGATTTGCTATGTCCTTTTGAAGTATGACTTTCATAGTTTGCTCCTTAAATTATTATGATATTTCTGAGGGATTAAATTTTCTGAAATCAGCCCAGATGTCCAGAGTTCCTATCCCCAGTAAAAATGTCGTTGTAAATATTATAGTGCCCAGACCAAAGGTAAATAAAGTCACAAGGATTATGGGAATAACAATTGGAGGAATTCCCTTTTTTATGACAAAGGATTTAATCACCCCAATAGCCTGAACTATATATAACCCTGATAAAATAAGAGCAACATTTAAAATCACTATAGCAAAGAGAGGGAACTCCTCACTGTTGCTTAGAATAAAGGCTGCCCATGAAAAAATAAAAATAAAAATCAGATAGTCATTTAATTTATAAAATTCAAGACCTCTGACATTACGGCCCGCTTCCCTTAATATAAATTTTTTTAGTATGAGAAAGCTAAAGCCAAAAATTATAATCCCATAGAGAAATACACTAAAGGGAATCATGTCCCTTGCCAACTGAATCCATTTTTTATCTTTTAACACAGAGATCGAAAGATCCAGTTGCTCTTGAATTTTCTTCATTTCATTTTCAGATATTTTTCGTTCATTAACAATATCTGAAAGCTCACTTTTGCTCTTTTCCATCATCTCAAGGATCTGTTTTGCCCCATTATCTATTATATCATCTCCTTTAAATAGCCTCAAAGAGTGATATTCTACTGTGAATAGAGTTACAAAAACAACCAGGGAGATATTTAAAAAAAAAGTAAAATCCTTTCCTTTGTTAAAGCAAATTCCTCCTGCAATACCAGCAGAGATAGGAATTATGCAAAGAGACAAAAGTCCGCTTATATTGCTGCTTGCCAGTGGTATAGCTGCTATTATAGCAAAGGGAATTATTGTTAAAAATCTGACCTTCACAAAAAGCCATATAGAAAATATGGTAACAGCTATACTGATTAAAAAAACACCAAGTCCCAATTTTATTTTTCTACAAATGGAATCAGAGCCAATATTCTTGCTCTTTTAATAGCCTTTGCAACAGCTCTTTGATGCTTTGCACATGTTCCTGTTACTCTTCGAGGTAAGATTTTTCCTCTTTCGGTAATGAATTGCTCAAGCAATTTAGCATCTTTGTAGTCTATTGCAAGATTTTTATCATGACAGAATCTACATACTTTTCTTTTAAAACGTATATTCCTCTGAAATATAGGCTTTTCATCGCTGCTAAGTGCATCAAGGGTATTATCTGCTACATCCATTTGCTCTATATTTTTAATTTCTTCTGACATTCTTATCTCCTGTAAGTATTAGTTTTTAAGATAAAATTTTAAATTTTAAAAAGGTATATCCTCGTCAAAGGGATTACTCTCATTATGGAAAGAAGCATCATGTTTAAGGCTATCTGAGTGGTCAAAACCCTGTGATGACTCATCCCCCTGAGCTTTTGGATAAGAAAGAACTTGGAAGTTATCTACCACTATTATAATTTTGCTACGATTTTTCCCTTCCTGATCTTCCCATTTTTGTTGTTGGAGTCTCCCCTCTATTGCAATGCGTATACCTTTTTTGCAATATTCATTGATAACCTCACCCAGCTTACCCCAGGCTACACAGTCAAAGTAAGAAACCTCTTCTCGTTTGTCTCCATTTACTGTGTAATTTCGGTTATTTACAAGTGTAAAACTTGTAACAGAGGTTCCTGATGGAGTGTGCCTCAGTTCTGGATCTCTGGTTAATCTGCCAATTAGTATAACCTTGTTAAGATCGCTGGCCATTTTGTCCTCTCAGCTTAGGCTGTTTTTTCTTCTTCAAGAAGCACAAAAAGGTATCTCAGAATATTAGCGTTGATTCTGAATTCTTGATTGATTTTGTCAATAGCCTCTGGTTGAGCTTGCAGCAGCATATACATATAATATGCCTCTTTTTCTCTGTCGATTTCATAAGCAAGCCTTCTTTGACCCCAGTGGTCTTCCTTTGTGATGATTACACCATGCTTGGCAAGGATGTCTTTTACCTCTTGTTTGCGGTTTTCGACATCTCGATTTCTTACAATAACTGTAAGTTCGTAGTTCTTCATTTGTTCCTCCTTCCTGTGGAATTTGCTGCTGAAATGCACTGCTTTCAGCAGAAAGGTTTAATTTAGTTTGATAAAATTACTATTCACTAAAAGCCTGGAATATTTTCAATAAATATTTTTTAATTAGTGTATTTTTTAATGCCTTTAACTGATATTTTTACACAATTTTTTAAATCCTGAGACAGTATTTATTCCTTAATTTTTTTAGGTGATTATGCATTTATTGAGCGGAAAAAATTAGAAATAAATCAATATTAATTTTTTAATTTTTTCTATAGAAATAAAATAATCCAGTATACCCTCTGTCTTTGATTTCATGGTGAAAGTAAATTATAATTTTAATATAAAATTTTAAGATATAAATTTTTGGACTTTTAATTTAAGTCTTGACATACAAAAATGATTCTGTTTAAATAAAGTAGGCTCATTGTAAAAATATAAAGGTATGATACACTTATGGAAGATCAAAATTTTGATGTTGATGCTTCTCTGAAAATTATAGGTGATGTTTTGTATAAGTGCCTGAGGTATGAGCCATGTGATTCTGCAGAAATTGATTCTGCTCTCTCGGCTATTGAAACTATATCTAATAATCCAGAATATTTACGTCAGTGTGAGTTTTATTTTAAGTCCTCAGGTGGTAGTTATATTCTATTTTATTTTTCCAATATAATCTATAATTTAAAAACCAAAAGCGATTTAGTATTAAGCCAGGATGTATTAAAGTGGCTTGCAAGCGTTTGGAAGAATTTTATTCAGAGAAACAAAACTTATCAGGTTTACATACAACTTCATGATAAGTTTTCTCAAATATTTGCAAAGTATTTTCCTGAGGATTCTACATTTATTACAAGGCTTAATAATATCAATCTTGTAAGCGAGCAGTTTGGCGCTTCCACTCCTGAAAGCGAGGCAGAGCTCGATAAGCTGGAAAAATTTTTTCAGGTTTGCGAGGAGATTATTTCTGTGATGAAGCCAACCTTTTATTTTATTTTTGATTTTTTTAGAGAGATGAAGGCCTTTACAGGAGAATCTCCAAAAGAAGTAGAGTTTATTGAAAAGAGGGGACTTTCTGGTTTTGGCTCTGGTTTTTATACATATAAAACTGTAGTCATAGATGCGTGCAAGTCCTGTGCAATTCTTGAGGCTGCATATCTTTTGCTGAAAAAGAAAAAAACATCCCGTCAGTTTAGAATTTTTGATGGGAAAAAGAAATTCCTGACAACCTCAGAGATTTATGAGATCTACGTGGATAAATTTAATTTCTATAAAAAAGAACTGGGCGATCTAAAATAATTTTATCTTGCTATTTTTTCCTTGACTCATTTTAAAATATTTAAAAGCTAATAACTCTTTTGTAAAGTCCATTGGGGTGGTTCAGCAATGAGCCTGAGATTATACCCATAGAACCTGATGCGGGTAATGCCGACGTAGGGAATTAAAATCCTGCTTCGTTTTTCTGCTATCCGCTCTATAAAATTTTTAGAGAGGTTATCCACATGAATGTATTTTTTTATTTTGAAGAGGTTAGAAAAAAACAGCCCCTTGTTCATCACCTTACAAATTGGGTTACTATCTATCAATGCGCTCAGGTGGTGAAGTCCTTTGGCGCTTCTCCAGTTATGGCTCATGCTCAGGAAGAGGTCTGTGAGATGGCATCAATTGCTTCTGCTCTTGTGCTTAATATTGGCACTTTGACTTCTGATTTTATTGAGAGCATGATCAAAGCTGCAATTGTGGCAAATAAGAGGGGAATACCTGTTGTCCTTGATGTATGCGGTGCTGGAGCTACTGCTTTTAGAGATGAGATGTGTTTTAAGATACTTGATAGCGTAAAGGTGAATATTATAAAAGGAAACTCCTCTGAGATTGCTAAAATTGCAGGGGAGGATGTCTCTACAAAGGGAGTTGATTCTGGAGAGGTTGGAGCTGATATTTTTGAGGTGACAAAAAATCTTGCAAAGAGAAGGGATTCTCTTGTTGTTGCAACAGGTGTTAATGACGTTGTCACTGATGGGGGAAAGACTCTTGTTGTTAAAAACGGGCATGAGCTTATGTCCCATGTCGTTGGAACAGGCTGTATGGCTACATCTGTTATTGGGACCTTCGCTGGTGCTGCTCCATCTAATTTGTTGGAGGCTACTGCTGCTGGATTGTGTTGTTTTGAAATAGCCTCAGAACTTGTAGCTAAAAAGGGTGCTGGTCCTGGAACTTATATTCCAATGCTCTTTGATGAAATTTTCAAGCTGGATGAAAACTCACTTGTGAGTATGAAGAGGATAGAACAATGAAGGGTTATTATTTCATTACAGATTCCTCCTTTTCTAAGAATGGAAATTTTTCTGATGTTTGCAATGCTATAAAGGCTGAAGTCTCTTTTGTGCAATTTCGTGAAAAGAAAGGAACAACTCGCAATTTGTATAATGATGCACTCGCTTTGAGAGAGCAATGCAAAGGGACAACAAAGTTTATAGTGAATGATCGCATTGATATAGCTATGGCTGTTGATGCAGATGGTGTCCACATTGGTCAGGATGATATGCCTTTATCTGTTGCACGTAAAATTCTTGGAAAAGATAAGATTATAGGAGTAACAGTGCATAATATGATTGAAGCCATAGAGGCAGCTACTGGAGGTGCTGATTATCTTGGAGTTGCGCCTGTATTTGCAACCTCAACTAAAGAAGACTCAGGCAATCCATGTGGTGTTGAGCTTATTTCAGAAATAAAAAGAAAACTGCCTATTCCTGTTGCAGCTATAGGAGGCATAAATTTAGATAATGCCCTGGATGTTATAAATGCAGGGGCTGATATGATTTGTGCAATATCTGCGGTTGTTACAAAAGATGATGTTTTTGGTGAAATAAAAAAATTTCAGAGATTGTTTTTTTCTGTCCCAAAAGAGGGACAGAAAAATTGATTTATTCAATCTTGAATTTTTTTACCAATTCATTGAGCAATTCAGATTGAGATGAAAGCTCCTCAGCACTTGCAGCCAGTTCTTCAGAACCGCTTGCAACTCCCTGGGTTACTTCGTTTATTCTGTCAATTGCCTTGAGAATTTCATTGCTGCTTATACTCTGCTCATGCATCATTGATGAGATTTCATCCGACATACGAGTTACATTTGCAGCATTATTAGATGCCTTCTTGCTGTTTTCAGATAGTTCAACAGAGGAGCTTGCGATTTGCTCCATGAGTTCTGCAGTCTTTTTAACGTTGTTAATTATAAGTCTGAGAGAGTCTGCAGTTTTATTTACAAGGGTTGAACCCATTTCTACTCTGTTGTTTGATTCCTGTATGAGTTTGTTTATTTCACCTGTGCTTCCTGCAGTTTGTTCCGCAAGCTTTGCAATCTCCTCAGCAACAACCGCAAATCCTCGTCCATGCTCCCCAGCTCTTGCTGCCTCAATGCTTGCATTAAGTGATAGCAGGTTTATTTGATCTGATATATCGTTTATTATGGTTACGATCTCTTTAATTCTGCTTGAGCTATCTGTTATTTCTTTCATACCTGCAACAGTTTGTCCAAGTATCTGCTCACCATCTTTTGCATATTTGTAAGTATCATCGGCCATGCGGTTTGCATTTTGAGCTGTCTTGCTTATATTGTTTATTGAGTCAGAGAGAAAATCCATGAGCTTTTTGTTGTCCGTTGCCTTTTCTGCCTGAGACTTTGTGGTTTCAAATACTGAGTCTATTGTGGCCTTAATCTCTTCCATAGCAGAGGATGTTTCTTCAATTGAAGCAGCCTGATCTTGAGCAACACTTGCAAGTGATGTGCTTGCCTTTGTCATCTCCTCTGAAGAATGGGAGATGTGTGCAGATGCCTGCATTATAGTTTTTATCATTTCAGATAGTTGATTTAGAAACTGATTGAATAGATCTGCAACGTATCCAACCTCATCATGACTCTTTATTTCTATCTTCTTTGTGAGATCTCCCTCACCGTGATTTATTTCTTCAAGAGCAACTGCCACTTTGTCAAGAGGCTCAAGGGACCTTTTCACTATATAGATAATTATGAAAATACCAATTAGGTATAATATAAAATAGAGAATATTGTTTATTATCATATCTCTCACAAGAGTGGGTGACAGCGCATCAAGGTCATAGGAAAGAACCATGGCGCCATAAAAATCACCTGGCTTGTATCCTTCCATCTTACGGCCTGTGAGGTCAAGACCTTCTTTGTTGCCCCAGTATGCCTCTGAAAGTTTAGGATCTCCATGGCATTTGACACAGTGGTCATTCATTTTTATAGTCTGGTAGTAGTGTAGCTTGTTATTTTTTGCATCTATATAGTAAAAGTCATCTCTACCTTCATTTTTTAGCTTTTGTAGTATCTCCAGATCCTTATCAGTTGGTTTGTTTGCAGGATTTCGTGGATTCATGACAGGAGTTCTGAAGTGAAAGATTGTGCTTTCACCTGTTTTCTTTATGGCGTTGAATGCTGAGACAATTGGTATTATGGAATAGTCCTTGTTATCAATATTTTTTTTGACCTCCTCCATATTGAACAGGTTTTTTTCCCAGTTTTTTGATGTCTGGGCAAGAACAGTTTCCCCCATAGCTCTTACAGCTCTGACATGTTGGATTAGACCTTCTCGAGCAACGTCTTTTATATCTTCCATTGAGAGGATTATTCCTATTAATGAAACTATAACAATAGTTGCAACTGTTCCATATATGATTTTATTTTTTATGCTTGTTCCTTTGAACTTTTTCATGAACACATTTCTCCTGAAAGGCTATTGACAATTAAAATCATTTTACAAAATATAAAAGTTTTGTGCAAAGAGCAATAATTTTTTGTTTCTACTTATTAATTTTGCACCATAAAAATAAAATAGCCTTCAAAGTTAAAGTCATGGAAGAAATATTAAAAATTTTTTATGCTTTACATTGGTAATTATTCTTGAGGAATTGTTTTTAGCTATGAATAAAAGTGATATAAGGCATATTACGGAAACCTATGGCCTGGCTCCAAATAAAAAGCTGGGGCAGAATTTTTTAATTGATGATAACATAATCTCTAAGATTTTAGATGCAGTGACCCCGGAGGGGAAAAGGATTCTTGAGATTGGCCCAGGTCTTGGAGCAATATCTCAAGGGATTGTAAGAGAATCTCTCTATTATACTGCAGTCGAAATAGATAAAGGCTTTGTGACTTATCTTGAAGATAATTTAAAAAATGATAGGGTTTCTATAGTGCATGGAGATTTTCTTAAAATTCAATTGGAAGACAGTTTTGATGCTATAGTTTCAAATCTTCCTTATTATTGTGCCTCTGAGATACTTTTTAAAATTGCAGAAAATTATTCTGCCCCAGAGGTTTTTTGTATGATGCAAAAGGAAATGGCTGAAAGGATTACAGCTTCTGCAGGTACAGAAAATTATGGAGCCTTAACAGTTACGCTTTTGTACTATTTTGAAATTTCTCTGCTTTTTAATGTTCCCCCTGAAGCTTTTTATCCAAAGCCAGAGGTAAAATCTTCTTTTTTAAAATTATCTCGAAAATCAAAAGCTCTTGCAGGAGAGACAGAAGCTATTTTTAAGTCCATTGTAAAATCCGCATTTTGGGGTAGGAGAAAAACTCTTGTCAAAACACTTAGCACTTCACCTCATGTAAATTTTGATAAGGATTTAATTTTTAAAGCTCTGGAGATATCTGGAATTCCTTTTGATATAAGAGGGGAAAAGCTGTCTCTTGATGATTTTTTGAGACTTTCTGTAAACTTTAAGAATTTAATTCATCAGACTCCATCTCAATAAAAATGGAAATTATAATTATATGGAAAGAAATACAATAAAAGAAAAGCTGGAGACTTTACTTCACCTTGTGCAGAAGCCTGCAAGATATATTGGTTGTGAGTTTAACATTATTGTAAAAGAGTCCCCTCTGGTAAGAGTAGCAATATCCTATCCGGATCTCTATGAGGTGGCCATGGCAAATAATGGAATCAGAATTCTCTATGAAGCTGTGAATCGTATTGAGGATGCTGCTTGCGAAAGAGTCTTTGCTGTTGCTCCTGACTTTGAAGCAATTTTACGAGAACATCAGATACCTCTATATTCTCTTGAGAGCTTTACTCCTATTTATAATATGGATATGATTGGATTTAATCTTGCCCATGAGCTTTTGATAACTAATGTTTTGCAAATTCTTGATCTTGGCAAAATTCCTCTTTTGCGCAAAGATAGAGATGAAGGCCATCCAATAATAGTTGGAGGTGGTGAGTTCGCATCTAATCCTTTTCCCGCTGCTTTGTTCTTTGATCTTTTTTTTATTGGGGAAGGGGAAGAGGGTTTGCCAGAGATTGTTAATACAATAGCAAGAGCTAAGGGCAGAGGCCTCTCAAGGAGTGATACTATAAGAGAGATTGGTAAAATCGATAGCGTTCTTATCTGTGAAGATTACGATTTTGCTTATAATGGCATTGAGGCAGATATTTCCAGTAAGAAGGTTGTCCGCAAAAGGACTATTAGTTGTGAAAAAGCCCTTTTTATTGAAAAACCAATAGTTCCTCTTTTTAGAATTTCTCAGGAGAGGGCAGTTGTTGAACTTTCGAGAGGCTGTTTTAATCTTTGCAAATTCTGTCATGCAGGATATTATAATCTACCTTATAGAATTTTTTCTCCAGAAAGGATTGCCAGAGAAATTTTTGCCCAGATAGACAATACCGGCTATGACGAAGTGACCCTGACAGCATTATCTTCAAGTGATTATAAGTATCTGGTAACTCTTCTTAATATTGTTTTGCCAGGGCTTACAGCAAGAGGGGTTTCGCTTTCTCTGCCCTCTCTTAAGGTGGATAAAAATACTCTTCATATAATAGAAACTATATCTGGAGTTCGCAAGAGCTCTCTTACATTTGCCGTTGAGTCTGCCTCTGAACAGTTACGCACTATATCCAATAAAAAAGTAAAAACAGAGGATTTGCTTGAGATTGTGGATTTTGCCTTTAAACATGGATGGAAGACAATTAAACTGTATTTTATGATAGGCTTGCCTGGTTGCGAGGATGTAGATGAGGCAGAGACAATTATTGAACTTTTACACAAATTATCAAGGCTTGGCAAAAGAAAGGAGATAAATGTAACAGTTTCACCTTTTGTTCCAAAGCCTCATACCCCTTTTCAGTTTGAAAAGCAAATGGATATGGAATATTTTTATAATGTAATAAAAAAGATTAAAAGCAACGCTCCTAAGCATGTTACCATTAAAAATCATGATGTCCGCTCATCATTCCTTGAAGGTCTTATTGCAAGAGCAGATGAAAGATTTGGCCATGTAATTTTAAATGCTTATTTAAAAGGAGCAAGGCTTGATTCATGGCATGAGTATTTTAATTTTGATTTATGGAAGGAAAGCTTAGAAGAAAAATTTCCAAAGTGGAGAGATTTACTTTTACCAAGAAAAAAAGAAGGCACTTACCCGTGGCAGCTTATAGAAACTGGAAATGAAAAGGCAGTAGATGTAATGATGGAGAGGACTCTTGACCTTGCCTCCTATAAACATCCGGAATACAGATATTCAGAATTTTTAAATGAAGAAAATTATAAAGAGGCTATGAAGAACTTTGAGGAGAAATATATCACAGCAGATGTGATAAGATTTATATTTTCTAAGACGGGTTATGGAAGATTTGTTCCTCATATAGATTTTACAGAGAACGTAAAAAGAGCTTTGAGAATGGCCAATGTGCCTATGAGTTATTCCCAGGGATTTAATAAAAGGGAAAAGCTCTCCACTGGATTTCCTTTGCCTCTCGGAATAGAAAGTCTTTCTGAGATTGTTGATGTTGAGCTTTTTAAAACTCTTTCTGATGAACAACTACAGGAGATTTTAATTAAGGTTAATAAGTCTTTACCTGATGTTATAAGGCTTGTTAAAGTTAGAAGGGTTAGTGAAAAACAAACTGTAATGGCAGCAACTGCAGCGGTAAAGTATAATGTATTTTTTAAAGAAGAGGGGTTGCTCGAAAAGGTTATGGATGGGCTTAAAAATAGAGAGAAAATTGAAAAAAGGAGCAAAGATGTAGCTAAGGAATATCTTCTCTGCGAGGTTGTTCATAGCTTTTCAGTAGAAGATAACTTATTGTCTATTGTGCTTTTTATGGGCAAAGAATCATCTATGAGAGTTGATGAGCTTATTGCAGGTCTTGCATCTCAGAGTATTACGGCTCTTCAGGGAGTGAGTTTTTTAAAGATATGTCAGTATCGAAACAGCAATGGTAATTTGGAACTCATTGAGTAGCAGTTTTTTGCTGCATAAGCAAAGCTTCTTTTTCGATCTCTTCTGCCTTTTCGTTGTTGCCTATTTCTTTATATATGCGGCTTAGGTGAAACATTACCTCACTATCTGTTTCTATTTTAAGACCATCCTCAAGATTTTTTATTGCAAGGTTTATGTAATGTTTTCTTGTATTTCCAGAGAGCTTGCTATCATAGTATAAATTGCCAAGATAAAAGTAAGCAGGAGCATAATCGCTTTTGATTTTTTTTAGATTTTCCATAACCTCGATTGCTTTTTGGGGATTTCTTTTTTCTCTATAAAAAGATGCAAGGGAAAAATAAGTATCAAAGTCAGCTGGGTTTGCTTTTATGGCTTCAAGATATAACTCTTCTGCTTTTGTTGAATTTGAATTTTTTATAGACGCTGCTTCATCTCTTAAGCTTTTACTTCTTGAGAGATTTAGTTCTTTGCACCGATCCAATATTTCATTGGCAGAGTTTTTATCTCCTTTAAGCCTTAGCATTCTTGAGTAATTTATCATCGCAGGAATTAAATTCTGATCAAGAGCATAGGCGCTTTTGTAGTGAGTAAGAGCCTCTGGTGTTTTACCGAAGTATTCTAAGATTTCTCCCAGTTTTATATGTATCATTGGTTGATTGTTTTCTATCTCAAGAGATTTTTTAAAGAGATCTATAGCAAGAGTTTTGTTCTTTTCTATGAGAGATATTTCTGCCAGATAATTAATGGATTCAAATGAAAGTGGATTTCTATCAAGTGCTTTTTGAAAGCTATCTTTTGCATCGCTATACATAGCAGCGTTAAATTGAATGACCCCTCGTTTAAAATAGAAATCCCAGTTTTTTTGTGAAAAAATATCAGGAAAACCTTTTGCATTAAAAAAAATTAAAAATATAAAAAAAAGTGGCATAATAAAAATTTTTCTTATTGACATATATTACCTATGGATTAGATATGTTTTGTCTTTGCAAAAAGACTTGGTCAGGTAGCTCAGTCGGTAGAGCAGGGGACTGAAAATCCCCGTGTCGATGGTTCGATTCCGTCCCTGACCAAATTTTTCTATTTATATAGACTTTTATCCCCCTGAATCTTTCATGCAAGTTATTTTCTTCTTAATCTCTTAAATTTTATATCTTTTGTCGTTATTATATACATAAATTTGCTTATTGACAAAAAATCTATATTAATTATAATTTAAAAAAGTTTGTAAAAAGGAGCTATTTTTGCCCTAAGGTTTTGTGGCAGTTGAAAAAATTTTTGGTAGAAAAATTTTTTCAATTTTTGAAATTCACTCGTTTACAGGGAAAGGGCAAAAATATTTTTTAGGAGGAAACAATGCGCCTTGCTACAAAAGTATATGAAGTTTTTAAGGATGATGAGGCTAAAGCAAGGGCTCTTGCTGAACTTTTTGACGAGATAGAAGTGGCAATAAATAGCAATGATGCTGCAACATCTCATGATCTATATAAGGCTGAGTTAACTTTAGTTAAAGAGATTGAACAAAATAGAGCTAATTTTTCAATTGAAATAGAAAAGGTCCGTGGGGAGATAAAAGAAACAGAGCTAAGGCTAAAGAAAGAGATAGACTTACTTAGGGCTGAGCTTAAGGTTGAAATAGAAAAAGTTAGAGGTGAAATAAAAGAAACAGAGCTAAGATTAAAGAAAGAGATAGATCAGGTCAAAGCAGATCTTACAAAGGAAATAGAGCAGGTTCGAGCCGATTTATCAAAGGAAATAGAGCAGGTTCGAGCCGATTTATCAAAGGAAATAGAGCAGGTCCGAGCCGATTTATCAAAGGAAATAGAACAGGTCCGCTTTGATCTTACCCTTGCAATTCATAGTAATAATGTCTCTGCCATACGCTGGCTTGTAGGCCTTATGTTTGCTCAATTGCTTGCTGTGAGCGGTCTTATTGTCGGGTTATTCCAGTATTTTTTGAAGTAACAACAATTAGGAGCGATGAAATGAAGAGGTGTATTTTTCTGGTTATTTTATTGCTTTTTTCATGCCTTTTGTTTTCCGATGATGCACCTGTCTTACCAGTGCAAAGCGGAAATGTTATCCCTGTAAATAATGATGATATACAATTGAAGGATGAGCAGATAGATATTTATCTAAATCGCAAAAGCTATGATGTCGAGGTTAATTATACTTTTGTCAATAGAGGGAATAAGCAGGAAGTTATAATGGGATTTCCTAATAAAACAAGTAGTGCTTATACTAAAACTATCCAAGGCTTTAGGGCTTATGATGGATCAAGTGAGCTAAAGATTTTTAGAAAAGATAAAGAAACCTCACAAAATAGTGAAAATGAACAGTGGGTTGGTAAAGAATTTTATGAGTGTTTTAAAATTACCTTCAATAAAGGTGAAGTGAAAAAAATAAAAAATAGATATAGCCAGGAATATGGAACTAATTATTATGGTTCTTTTCGCCTTGTGGAATATATTCTAAAAACAGGAGCCCTGTGGAAAGATAAAATAGAAGATATTAAAGTTGTTATTCATGTTAATATCCCTCAGCATGAACTGGAAAAGAAAACTTTTTATTTTTATAATAGTGAAACAGCTAAGTGGGAACCTTCTATCTTTGAATTAAAGATTTATCCCAATGAGTATCAATGGAATGGGAAAGAAATTTTTATGAATTTTAAAAATATTGAGCCAGATTTTGATATAAGATTGGAGTTACAACCAGAGTTAATTCAACTATCGGCAAGCTCTCAATTAAAATCAAATAATCCAAAAATTAATTACCTGCCAGAAAATGTTCTTGATGGACGTCCAGAAACAGCATGGGTTGAGGGTAAAAAAGATAGTGGTATTGGCGAATATATTGACCTATATATGTCCCCAACATCCCGTGGTGAAGGGGATGGTTGCCTTCTTGTGGAAAAAATTGGCATAATAAATGGATATGGCGCAAATTCAGATTTATTTATGAAAAACAACAGAGTAAAAAAGATAAAGCTCAGCTATAGTTATTATATGGGTGAAGAGTTAAAAGAGGGTAAAGATATGTTCTTTGACTTGAAGGATTCAATTGAGATGCAATATATTGTTTTCCCTAAGCCTCTGTATATGACGCAATGTAGACTCACAATCCTTGACGTTTATAAAGGTTCAAAGTATAATGATACTTGCATATCTGAGATTAAACTTTTTTCAGTTCCAGAGGAATGATTTATGGGTTTATGATTTTTTAAAATATAGTTTTCTGGAGATACTTTGAGTGAAGCTTAAAAGAGTTATTTTATATGTTCTAACGCTTATATTATTTTTTAATCTCCCTGACAAAATATTTGGCCAGAATCGTGCTTTTACAAAAGATGATATTCGTATTCTTGAGAGCAAAGGCCTTATAATAAGAGAAAGACCTGATACATGGAAAACAAAAGAAGGGCTCATTATCTCTGGATATGATTCTGATGGGAAAACGAGGCTTGAGCATATAATGAAACATGCTGTGGACGTTAAAGGTAAGAACAGGCATGGAGTCTTTACGGTGGAATATGAAAATATCATAATACTCATGGATGAGTTATGGATCTCTATAAAAAAGGGGGAGCTTTTGCCGTCACATGATGGAGCAAGGAGAGTTTATGTTTATGACACTAAAAAGAAGATTGGCTATCTTGGCGGCAGGGAAGGCCAAAAGCAAGGATTCCCCTCCTTAAAAAAAGTAAGACTTGTTCTTGAGGGTAAAACCCCAAGAGTTGTAACCTTTTATCCTGTTAAGTAGGATTGATTTAGTTGGCTAAGAGAAGAATAAATATATGCAAACCAGGTTTTGGCGCATCCTGTGCTCTCTGTTGTGGAAGCCATAATTTTAATTTGCCTTTAGAGAAAATCGAAATTCTTTTACAAGGCCGCATGAGGGATTCCTCCGCCCTTTATTATAAACATCCCCACGAATCTTTATTTGAGAAGAGATTTTCTGATGGTATGCAGTGTCCAAATGTTGCAATGGATGAAGAAAATGAACTTTTTTGCCTTATCTATAATGATCCTTTCAAAAACGCTGAGGTTAACTCTTTTTTTAATGGAACATGCAAAAACTTTTATTGCCCTGCATGGGATTATTTATCAGATGAAGAGGTGATTTTTGCTGCTAAGCTTATGTCTGATTGGTATTATTATGGTCTTCTTATAAATAACATTGAAGGGCTTAAGGAACTCTTTGCTCAATACATTGATCCTGCGATGGTTCCATATGAAGAATTGGAAAATATAAAACAGGAACTTCATGATATGGTTTTTGATTTTTAAAAATATTTAAAAAGATCTTGACAAAGAATTCACGGAATGAATGCTCATTCTTAAGAGGAAGCAAAAATCCCTTTTGTATAAGCCAGTGCAGGCTTTCAGTTGGGTAGCTTAACTTTTTAATATTAATTGCTCATCAAAAACTACGTTACACATTCCTGCATTGTTCCCCCATGCAGGAATGTTTTTTTAAAAATTTTTTTAATCCTACTATTTTTTCTTTCCAGTTTAAAAAACATCTCTTATTCTGTCCATAGTTGTAAATTATCTAATTAAAATAACTTATAATTGCTAAGTAGAAATTTATGAGAGATTTAAAGATTTTGCTCTTACAATCAGACATTATCTGGCATAGCCCTGATAAAAATATTGCAAAGATTGATGATTTTTTATCAAAACAAAGGCTTGAGGCAGATCTTTTTCTTTTGCCAGAAATGTTTACAACTGGATTTACTATGAAGCCAGAGGGCATCTCTGAAAATTTTAAAGGTGATGCTGTAGAGGCAATGATTAAATGGAGTAAAAGCACTGGAGCCTATGTGGCTGGAACTGTACCTTTTTTTGATAATGGATTTCATTATAATCGCCTGCTGCTTGTATCATCCTCAGGTGTAGCCTCTTTTTATGATAAGCGACATTTATTTTCTATCGCAGGTGAAGATAAGATATATACCTCAGGGAGTAAAAAATTAATCTTTGATATCTTTGGCTGGAAAGTAGCTTTTTTTATATGCTATGACTTGCGTTTTCCTGTGTGGATAAGAAATAGAGATAATGACTTTGATGTAGCTGTTTTTCTGGCTAACTGGCCCTATGCAAGGAGAGAGCACTGGAATGCTTTACTTCGTGCTCGTGCTATAGAAAATCTTTCCTATGTAGTGGGAGTCAATAGAGTAGGAATTGATGGCAATGGTATTGTCTATTCAGGTGATTCCCAGGTTATTAATTTTAAGGGGGATATTTTATTGGATTGTGGTGATGTGGAAAAAATTTTTTCAATTGAATTATCTTATAAGGAGCTTGCTTCTTACAGAGAAAGTTTTCCTGCATGGTTAGATGCTGATAAGTTTATGTTAGTTTAGATTATAATTTCCAGAAGCTTCTTGTAAATATGATAAGGACTGTGTAAAGCTCAAGCCTGCCTGTGAGCATAGCAAAGCTGAAGAACCATTTAACATAGTCTTTGAAAAAAGCAAAATTTTCGCTTGGACCAACAAGACCAAATCCTGGTCCAATGTTGCCCACTGTTGCCAGAGCAGAGGTAAAAGATGTTATTATGTCAACTCCAGATGATGAAGATATAAAGGTTGTTGCAAGGAGCATAAATATATACAAAAAGAAAAATCCTGATATGGCATATATAATATCTTTTTTTACTGGTTCTCTGTTGATTCTCAGAGTAAAAACCCCCTTAGGGTGAAGCAGGTATTTCATCTCATTCAGTGCTTGTTTGAGCAGCGTAATTATTCTTATGACTTTAATACCTCCCCCTGTTGAGCCTGCACATCCGCCAATAAACATAAGAATAAATAGCACAGCCTGGCTTAAGGCAGGCCAGCTTTCATAATCCGCTGTTGCAAAGCCTGTTGTTGTTAGAATTGAAGCAGCTTGAAATCCTGCGTATCTGAATGAGTCAGAAAGAGTCTTATAATGAGTTCCATAAATGTTTATGGCTATAATTAATACTGCAGATATAAATATCGCAATATAGGCTTTAAACTCTGAATCCCTCAGCAAGAATTTAAATTTTCCAGAAAGGAATCTAAAGTGCAGAGAAAAGTTAATCCCAGCAAGAACCATAAAAGTTGTAATGACCCAGTCAATATATGTAGAGTTATAATAAGCAATGCTTGTATTTTTTGTAGAAAAACCCCCTGTTGCAAGAGTTGCGAAAGTATGGGTGAGGGCATCAAAAAGGGTCATGCCTCCAAGCATCAAAAGAAGAGTTTCTGCTATTGTAAGGCCTGTGTATATCATCCATAATATTTTTGCAGTTTCTGCAATCTTTGGAGTAATTTTGTCCACTGTAGGGCCAGGCGCTTCTGCTTTTATAAGCTGCATACCTCCAATCCCAAGTAAAGGGAGAACAGCAACAGTGAGGACAACAATACCCATCCCCCCAAGCCAGTGAGTAAGAGATCTCCAAAATAGCATTGATGCAGGTAGACCTTCTATGTTTGTTAAGATAGATGCACCTGTTGTTGTAAATCCAGACATGGTTTCAAAATATGAATCTGTAAAAGAAGGGATTGATCCAGATATGTAAAAAGGTAGAGCTCCAAGTAGTGAAGCAAAAACCCAGCTTAGGGTTACAAATAAAAATCCATCCTTAAGAGAAAGTGAATTGTTTTTATTATCTTTTGTAATTATATACATTGCTATAAAATTGATACATGCAATTGATATGGCAATTATAAAGGCTTGCAGACATTGATATTCTTCTATATACAGAGCAATAGCTGCAGGTATAAGCATAAAAGCAGATATAATGAGAAGAAGATAGGATATTATTTTATAAATAGTGAGGGGATTCATATAATTCCTCTGATATCACGAGTTTAGAAAAACTTCTTCCAATTCTTTTATTGAATCAAGCTTTGCAATTGTAATCACATCATCCCCTTGTTCAAGAGTAAAGTTCCCATCTGGTATTTTGTTTACCTGATCTCGTATAACAGTGAGAATCAGAGAGTCCTTGGGTAATTCTATATCTTTCAGGGATTTCCCAATTAGTGGACTTTTTTCTTTTATTGTAAATTCAATCACCTCAGCTTTGCCATTAAATAGTGAATAGATATTTTTAATATCTCCGCGTCTTATGTATTTCATAATTGCGCTTACTGTGCTATTGCGTGGGCTCACTGTTACATCAATGCCAAGCTTTGTTGAAATAGGTATATAGTTCGGAGAATTTACAACTGCAATAGCTCTTTTTACTCCTAAATTTTTGGCATAAGCTGCACTTAAGATGTTAAGCTCTTCGTTGCTTGTAGTGGTGATAATCAAGTCATAAGAGTAAAGCTGCTCATCTTCAAATATATTTTCATCAGAAATATCCGAGTGAATGACAAGAGCATCTGGAAATTTTTCTGAAATATTTTTGCATGTCTCATAGTCTGACTCAATTACTGTAATCTTTCGTCCTGTTCTTATAAGATATCTTGTTACAAGGCTTCCAATCCTGCCGCCGCCTACTATTATTATTTTTTCAATTTTTTCTCTCTTTTTTCCTGTTTCTATAAAAATTTTTGTCAAGGTGTCCTTTGTTGCAAGAAGATATACATTGTCGTTTTCCAGAATTTCTGTATCCCCTGTTGGAATTATGAAATCCATACCTCTGACAATGCCAGCTATAAGGAATTTTTCTTTTATATTAACAGCGGACTTTATGTTTTTGATTAACTTATTTTTGAAGAAGGAATTGCTATCAATAACATAATTGCGAATTTGCATGTCTGAGTTCTCAAAAAGCATAACATCGCTTGTTGCCCCAAGTGCAACTGTATTTGCAATTAATCTTGATGTCTCAACCTCAGGATTAACTATAAAATTTATTCCAAGAAAGGATTTTTGAAATATTTTTGCTTTTGAGTAGTCAAGGTTGCGCACTCTGGCAATTTTTATTGGAACGTTAAATTCGCTTTCTACGATTCCACAGGCAATCATGTTGACTTCATCAGAATCAACAACGCTTAAAAAGAAGTCGGCGTTTTCTATGCCTGCACGCCTCAGTGTCTGGCTGTTGTTCCCTTCGTCGTTTATTACCATACAGTCAATATGATTTGCAATGTGTTTCGCCCTTTCGGCGCTCTTTTCTATTATGACAACATCATGGCCTTCTTTAACAAGCTGTGAGGCAATCTGAAAGCCAACAACCCCTGCCCCTAAAATAACTACTTTCATTTAGATTTACCTTAAAATATTTTAAGCAATTCTTTGTAAAGTACTTAATATGAAATTTTTTCTTGCCTGTAATTTAATCAAATAAGATTTCTCTGGCTAACTAAAAATTATCTATGGTTAGTAATATTCCTGAAAATACCTTTTTGTAAAGTAATGAATTATATCAAATCTGCTAATAGAGCATTTATTTTCTGAAAAAATTAATGAATAACTATTGATTCATAGATGTTTTATCAAATTTTAATATTAGAAGTATTTTTATTTGTGGTATAAAAATAGTCAAGAATTATAGAAAAATCTCTTAATAATGTTTGACTCCATATTGATGAAAAATAACCTGAGTAAAGGTGCGATTTTATGAAAACTATAGAGTTGCTTGCTCCTGCAAGGGATATTTCGGTTGCTATTGCAGCAATAAATTGTGGCGCTGATGCTGTTTATATTGGAGCACAAAGATTTGGAGCTCGCAAAGGTGCCAGCAATACTTTGCAGGATATAGAAAAGCTTGTTTTATATGCTCATAAATTCCATGCCCGTGTATATGCAACAGTTAATACAATTCTCTTTGACTCGGAACTTAAAGCGGCAAGAGATCTAATTGTAGATCTATACAATATAGGTATTGATGCTATAATATTTCAGGATATGGCTATACTTGAAATGGACCTGCCTCCAGTTCCTCTTCATGCAAGCACTCAGTGTGATAACTACGATATTGAGAAGATCAAATTTCTGGATAAGATTGGAATTTCTCGTATAGTTCTTGCCAGAGAGCTTTCTCTGGAAGAGATAAAAATGATACGGCAGGAGGTTTCCTGTGAACTGGAATGCTTCGTCCATGGGTCTTTGTGTGTCAGTTTAAGTGGGCGCTGTTACATGAGTGCATCCCTTGGTGGACGAAGTGCAAACAGAGGGGAGTGTGCTCAGGTTTGCAGAAAATCTTATGTGCTCACAGATGCAAAGGGGAAAGTTATTTCTGATGGGAAGCATATTCTTTCATTAAAAGATATGGACAGAAGTGATTATCTGCCGGAGCTTATTGAGTCAGGAATAACTTCTTTTAAGATTGAAGGTAGATTAAAAGATAAGGCATATGTAAAAAACATTGTGTCTTATTATAGAAGAAAAATTGATGACTTTCTTGCTGGCAACTGTGATTTTGTCAGATCTTCATCTGGAAAATCTTATATATCTTTTACACCAGATCCAGAGAGAACTTTTAATAGAGGATTCACAGATTATCTTTTAAAGGGATACAGAGAAAAGCTTCTGTCTCCATTAACACCCAAATCACAAGGGAAGTATATCGGAAAGATTATTGCTGTTGAATCAAAGAGATTTTCTACGGAGAATGTGGAGCTTTTAAATAACGGCGATGGGCTTCTTATTATTTCAAAGGATGGTATTGTCTCAGGACTCAGGGTTAACAAAATAGAGGATGGCTATGTTTATCCTTTTAATTTTATTCCATTGAGCAAGGGAGATCTGGTTTACAGAAATAGCGATATTGTTTTTGAGAAAGACCTTTTAATTGATGAGGAAGAAAGACTTATTGATGTTTCAATGGAGTTTAAGGATGTGGACTCTGGCTTTGAATTATCTGTTGCAGATTGTGATAAAAATACCGTAACAGTTCATGAAAATTTACCGAAGATTTTATCCCAAAAAGATATTTCTGAAACCATAAATTTAATTAAGACTCAGTTATCCAAAACAGGAAATAGTATATTTAAGGCAGAATCGATTTCTGTTGTTTTAAGCAATAGCTTCTTCCTTCGTTTAAGCATTATCAATAATATGAGGCGCAAAGCTCTTGAAGAACTGGAGGCTATGAGAATTCAAAATTACAAAAGAGAAGTTCAAGGGCCATTAAATGGCGCTGTTGTCTATCCTTACAAGGAAATTGATTACAGATGGAATGTGAGCAATAAAATGGCAGAGAATTTTTATAGAAAGCATGGGGTGGAATATATTAAGCCAGCCTTTGAGATAAAATCTTCTGGTGATGAAAATCTTATGACAAGTAGAATGTGTCTTAGATATGAAAATGATTTATGTAAAAGAATAAATAGTGGTGCTGTTTTTGCAGATCCATTTATTCTTTTTGATGGAATAAATTACTTTACAGTAAGTTTTGATTGCGATAGATGTTTAATGATCATTAAAAAGCGAGAGTAATATGAATTCTTTGTCCTCTTCTAATATAAAAGGAATTTTTAGATCCCTTAGAAATAAGAATTATAGACTATTCTTTTATGGTCAGGGAATATCTTTGATCGGGACATGGATGCAGTCAGTTGCATTGAACTGGCTCTTATTCAGGCTTACAGGTTCTTCTCTTATGCTTGGGCTTGTAACTTTCGCTGGGCAATTTCCTATTTTTTTACTTGCTCCACTGGCTGGTGTAATTGGAGACAGATTTGACAGGCGAAAGATATTGCTTGTTGTACAAATTGCTGCCATGCTGCAGGCCTTTCTCCTTGCCTTTGTTACATTTGGGGAGATTATAAAGGCCTGGCATATTATATGTCTTGCCTTTTTACTTGGGGTGATAAATTCTTTTGAAATGCCTGTACGTCATGCAATAGTATTTGATCTCCTTGATGATAAAAGAGATTTGGCCAATGCCATTGCACTTAACTCATCTCTGTTTAATGGGGCAAGATTGATTGGACCAGCTCTGGCAGGTATAATTGTTGCTTTTAAAGGAGAGGCTATTTGTTTTTTTGTAAATGCGCTGAGCTATTTTGCTACTATATTGGCTTTTTCTCTTATGAAATTGATAAACGGAAATTCAGATCGTAATAAATCAGATTTAATAATTGAGATTAGAGATGGTTTTAATTATGCAAGAGGTCAAAGCCCTGTGAGAGAGTTGCTCCTTCTGGTATCTCTTATAAGTTTTTTTGCTCTTACATTCCCTGTATTGCTGCCTGTTTTTGCCTCTGATATTTTACATGGTAGTTCCCATACCTTTGGCTTTTTAGTCTCTTCAGCTGGAGCTGGTGCCTTTGTTGCTACTTTGTATCTTGCATCCAGAAAAAATATCAATGGCCTTGTCTCTGTTATAAAGTATTCCCTCTTTGTCTTAAGCTTTGCTTTTGTGGTATTTTCTTTTTCAAGAGTGATGATTCTTTCAATGGCTGCTCTCTTTGTTGTGGGCTTTACCAGTATAGTTGTCATAGCCTCATGTAATACAATACTTCAAAGTGTTGTTGATGGCGAAAAAAGGAGCAGGGTAATGAGCTTATATGTAATGGCTTTTACTGCCACTGCACCTCTTGGTGGATTTTTGAGCGGCACTCTTTCAGAATACATTACTGCCCCATGGACAATTTTTGCCTCTGGTATTTGTTGTTTTTTTATAGCTATCTTTTTTCTTTCATTTTTGCCAGATGTCTCATGTGATGGCAGCTCGCCTGTGCGTTTTGGATCAGGATGCGAAAGTTGAAATAAAAAAGCCTGCTTTTGGCAGGCTTTTTTTTAGTTATATGTCTCTGAACCGAGATTGGTTATGGGTTCTACATCCATAAGCCATCGCAAGGTATTTTTAAGTCTCATAAGCTGAACAAAGAGATCGTGTTCTGGCTCTTCGTTTGGCAGATGCATCGGGCTCTTCCAGTAGAAAGAAAGCCATTCCTGATTTCCAGAAAGTCCAGCTCTTTGTGCAAGATCCATAAAAAGCACAAGGTCAAGAACTATAGGTGCTGCCAATATTGAATCCCTGCACAAAAAGTTAACCTTAATTTGCATTGGGTATCCAAGCCAGCCAAAAATATCTATATTGTCCCAGCCCTCTTTGTTGTCTCCCCTTGGAGGGTAGTAGTTGATTGTAACCTTGTGGTAAAAATCCTTGTAAAGCTCTGGATATTCCTCAGGTTGTAAGATTTGTTCAAGAACAGAGAGCTTGCTTACTTCCTTTGTTTTAAAGGAGTCTGGATCATCCAAAACCTCTCCATCTCTGTTGCCAAGGATGTTTGTTGAATACCATCCCTTCATTCCAAGCATTCTGGATTTAAGACCAGGGGCAAGAAGGGTCTTCATGAAAGTCTGACCGCTTTTGAAGTCTTTGCCTCCCATTGGAACTTTTCTGAGATCAGCCAGTTCCCACAGAGCTGGGATATCATTGCAGAGGTTCGGTGCACCATTTGCATAGGGTATTCCAAGGTCAAGTGCTGCATAAGCATAGATCATGCTTGGCGCAATTTTTGGATGATTTTCTTTTAGAGCTTTTTCAAAGTTTGCTAAAGTATCATGAACGCCAGGGATCATCTCCTGATATATCTCTGTGCTGGCACACCAGATCATCACCATGCGGGAGAGCTTTTTTTCTTCTTTGAATTTTAAAATATCATCTTTTACCATCTGAGCAAGGTCCCATAAGGTTGGAGCCTGCTTTACCCATGTGCCATCGAGTTTTTTTACATACTCTTTTTTAAAGACAGCCTTCCATGGCTTAATCTTTGAAAGTTCATCTTTTACATGGCTGAGATCTTCTTTTGATAACACCTGAGCTTTCATTGCAGCATCATAGGCGCTGTCTTCAAAAATATCCCATCCAGCAAATTCAAGGTCCTTTAGATCTGCAAGAGGAACAAATTTCTTAATATCTATATCCTTTGCATCAACGCCTTTGCCGATACGAATTTTACCCATTTGGGTCAGAGAACCAACAGGGGGGTTTATGCCTTTGCGGATGAGCATAACACCAGCCATAAAAGTTGTGCTTACTGCTCCAATACCTGGGATTAAAACTCCCAGTTTACCTTCAGCTTTTTGAATGTCATTTTTTTTAAGAACCACTTGAAAACTCCTTTGAAAATATCTTAGCATTAAATAGATATGCAATTTTTATGCCAATTAAAAATTTTTTATTTTTTAAAAATTTATCTGATTTATTCAATATTTTACAAATTAAATATTAAAATTTAAAACTTATGCTATGGCAAAAAAATCTCACTGTATCATAAATGCTACATTTCACATGAAATTTAATCATTTAGTTAATTTTTTTTGATTAATTGCTTGATTAAATTTTATAGTTAAGCCAAGTGGATGATTGTTGAAAACAATTTATTTTTCCACGGAAGTATTATACGTTTATTTATAGAGCTAAAGATTTATTTTAGGTGAGGTCTATGAACATAGCAAAACTTTCCATAAAGCGCCCAATTTTTATGTCCTGTCTTGTAATTTTAATGATAGTCACAGGGATAATTGGCTTTAACAGGTTAGGTGTTGATCTCTTTCCTCCTATAGATTTTCCTGTGGTGGTTGTCTATACAACTTACCCTGGGACTTCCCCAGAAGAGATTGAGAAGCTCATAACAAAACCACTGGAGGAACAGATAGCAACTATTGCAGGAATCAAAAGGCTTTCCTCAAGAAACATGGAGGGTGTATCTATTGTAATTGCAGAATTTGATTTTGATGTTGATATTAGATATGCAGAAGAAAAAATGCGGGAAAAGGTTTCTTTTGCTCGTAATCAGTTGCCTGATGATCTGGAAAATGAGCCTGTTGTGCGACAGTTTGATTTTACTGATGTTCCTGTAATTACTCTGGCCTTTGTTTCTGATTTGCCTCCTACAGAGATGTATGACGTTGTTAATGAAAAAATAAAGCCTATTTTTGAGCAGGTTGATGGAGTTGGTGAGGTTAGAATCTCTGGTGGAACTAAAAGGGAAATCAGGGTGGAGCTTGATAGGAATAAGTTAAATGAGCATCAGATATCTGCTCTTACTGTGGTGAGCAGGTTACAGAATTCTGGAGTCAATGTTCCTGTTGGAAGGTATGAAGAAGGAGACTCTTTAACTGTATTTAGAACTATTGGTGAATTTAAAAGCCTGAGTCAACTTGAAAATACAGTTGTTCAATTTTCTGGTGATTTTAATAATCCTACTACTCTAAAAACACTTGGTACTGTCAAAGATGGAGCAGTGGATAAAGAAACAATGGCTTTCTTTTATTATCCTGTAAAAAAAACAGGCAAAACTGATGATAAAAATCCAGGAAAGCGTGAGCAAAGAAGTTGTCTTATTCTTGATATATTTAAGCAGTCTGGTGCCAACACTGTTGCTGTGGCTGATGGAATCATGAAAAGGATAGATGTAGCAAATTCCGTTGTATCAAGAAGTGGTGGGAATTCGCACCTTATTTTTGTATATGATATGGCCAAGTTTATAAGACGCAATATAGATGATGTCAAAGAAACGATGGTAATAGGCATTATTCTTGCAGTTTTAGTTGTTTATCTTTTTCTGGGAAACATTCGCTCTACAATTATCACAGGCATTGCAATTCCTAACTCACTCATTGGTGCTTTTATATTGATGTATTTTATGGGTTTTACAATCAATATGATGACTCTGCTTGCTCTATCTCTTACCATAGGACTTTTGGTTGACGATGCTATTGTTGTCAGAGAAAATATTTTTAGAAAAATTGAAGAAGGGCATAAACCCTTTGAGGCTGCAGAGATTGGAACAACGGAAGTGATGCTTGCTGTTATTGCAACTTCTTTGACAATAATTGCGGTATTTTTACCAATAGGATTTTTACAGGGTATTGTTGGACGTTTTTTTAAACAGTTTGGGCTTACTGTTGTCTTTGCAATGGTAATAAGCCTTTTTGATGCACTTACAATTGCACCATTGCTTAGTGCCTATTTTGCAGGGACAAAAGGTAAGGCAAAGAATTTTATTGTAACTTACTTTGATAAATTACAGTTAAAACTTGAAAAGCTTTACTCAAAGACAATTCGCTTTTCCATAGATCATCCTCTTGTTATTCTTGCCATAACAACAGTTGTATTTTTTGGTAGTCTGGTTGCCTGTGGTGCTGTAAAAAAGACCTTTCAGCCAGATCCTGATGAAGGTGAGTATATGCTTAATATTGAGTTGCCTCCAGGAACATCCCTTGAAGGAACAAATAAAGTTGCTCAACAGATTGCTGAAAAAATTAAAACAATACCTGAACTTGATTTTATGACAATACAGGTTGGCACAGGTCAGGCTGGTTATAATAAGGCAACGCTTGGCATTTTTATGGTTCCGCGAAAAGAAAGAAAACGAAGCACCGCTGAGTTAAAAGAAGTTATCCGCAATATGATGAAGGAATTTGCCTATGCCAAACCTTCAGTTGATAATTACACAAGAGTTGGCGGAGGAGGTGGAAGTAACAAACCTTATATGCTTAATATAAAAGGAGAAGATCTTGCGATTTTAAATGATTATGCCACAAGGCTTATTGAAAGGTTAAAAAAAGTTCCTGATCTCACAGAGATTAAAACAAGCATGGAACAGGGAGTTCCTGAATTGCAAATAAAAATGGATGAAGCCCGTATGCTTATGGCTGGGGTCAATAACAAAACTGCAGGGACAGAGTTGCGCTATCATGTTCAGGGTGCAGTAGCAGGAAAATTCCGTGAAAAGGGAATTGAGTATGATGTCCGTGTTAGGCTAAGGGAAGATCAGCGGGATTTGCGAAAGGCCTTTTATGATACAAAGATTCCAAATATGCAGGGAAGGCTTGTGCCTTTATCGGCAATTGCCACTGCAAAATCAGCAACAGGGCCATCAATGATTTTAAGACAGGACAGAGCGAGGGCTGTGCAGATATATGCCAATCTTGCAAAAGGTGGTGCAATAGGTAGTGCCATAGATAAGACAAAGGAAATCATTGAAAAGGAACTGCCTCTGCCAGAGGGTGTTACTTATGGATTTATAGGTCAGGCTGATAGCTATCAGGATATGATAAAAAATATAATTGTAGCTTTTATTCTTTCTTTGATTTTTATATATCTTGTTTTATCAAGTTTGTATGAGTCTTTTATTACTCCTTTTACTATACTTCTTGCTTTACCTCCTGCTTTGTCTGGAGCATTTTTTTCTCTCTATGTTACAGGCAAGATGATGGATATGTTTAGTATGATAGGTATTATTATGCTCCTTGGTCTGGTTACAAAAAACTCTATACTTCTTGTGGACTTTGCCCTTGAGGGAGTTAGAGCTGGACTACCAAGACGAGAGGCAATCACAAAGGCTGGGCTCATAAGGCTTAGACCAATTCTCATGACAACCTTTGCTATGATTGCAGGAACAATTCCAGTTGCAATAGGAGCTGGGGAGGCTGCAAAATATAGGACAGGTATGGGTGTGGCCATAATTGGAGGTCTTATTGTATCTACACTGATCACTCTTATTGTTGTGCCTGCTGTATTTGAGTATATAGATATATTCAGGGAAAATATCGAAAGCAAGTTTAGACCAAAGAGTTAACTATCATGAGGAGTGCAGAGATTTTTAGTTTTCGGAAAAATTTCTGTATCTCCTCTTTTCAAGATAGTCAATCATAATCCTGCCAGCTTTTTCGCTATGGGTATCCCTATTGCTTGAAAGCTCTATATATTGCACCTCCGGGATTATATCTATTATTTTTTTTAGATGTTCACGGTTGTGGAGCTTATCTGTTGTTGCCCCGAATATAAGACATGGGGTAGTTATGTTAGATATTTTGTTTATAATTGAATAGTTTTTTAAGGCAAGGGCATTTGCCTTGAGTTTGTATGGATCTGCTGTATCCAGTGTTTTGAAGTATTTTGCAATCTGCTCCTTTTCGTTTTTCTTGTCCAGCCTGAAATTTTTTAAATACCATTTGATTATAGGCTTAACAGCAAAATAAAGTGCAGGATGCACCATTGGTATTATGGTCCCAAGTATCTTTGGAAAGCGGAATTCATCATTTGGTCCAACTAATATTGCGCATTCAGGTTTGTATTTTCCAGAGGCACAGTATTCCAGGATCGCAGAGGCTCCAAGGGAACTCCCGGCAAGAACAAATTTTTTATTTTCAGGTATGATTTGTTTTATGGTCTCCTCTATGTCCTTTTTCATTCTTTTCATGGTAAAGCTTACTTTTGTCTTTGGAGGAATAACAGAGGATTTTTTTTCTCTTGATTCAACATAGAATGTTCTATAATGAGGTGTCAGCTCTTTTAAGACATCCCCCCAGCCGTCAATGAGAGAGATCCAGCCAGCAATAAAAATTATAAAAGGCTTATCTGACCAATCTGATTCAGGTGTAAAGTCTATTACCTTAAGTGAAACTCCATCGGACATCTGGAGCATGTATTCTGCCACTTTGACTTTTTCTGCTAAATAGTCAGGCATATTTTGATTCTCCGCTATAGGTGTTTAAAAGTGTAGCAAAAGCTTAAATAACTTATCTGAATAATAATTCTTTTTAGCTATTTTAAAGTCAAGTCTTTTGCTATTACAGAGTTTTCTCTTAAGAGAAAAGCCGTTTTATAGCTATAGGGTTTTTTCTTACTTAAAATTAAGAAGAATTTTTAAGTTTAAAATTGTCAAAATCAAAAAATTTCTTATTTTTAATTAGGGGTATTATATTTTTTTAAACTCTGTATAGTTTTAAAGTGTCAAAAGATGGTGCTGTGTTGTTTTTTAGTCTTTAGCTTAGGAGGAAGTTATGGCAGTGCTTATATGCAAGAGAAGCAATCATTCTCTTCTTTTATCCCTTTCTGGAGATGCAACAGTGAAGAGTATAGCAAGAATTAAAAAGGCACTTGCTAAAATTATCTATGAACCAGTTGATAGCTATAGACTTGATCTATCATCAATTGCTGAGATGGATTTTACCTTTCTTCAATTGCTCATTGCCTTTCAAAATAAGCTAAAGTCGCTAAATAAAGAGTTACTCTTGCTGAACTATTCAAGGGGCAATGAGTTTAACAAGGTGTCATCTCTATGTGGAGTTGAGGTAAGCAAACTTTTTAATTTTGAGGAAGAAGAATAATGGATATAGAAGCCCTGCGAGAAGTCTTTAGAGAAGAGGCCTATGAACTACTGACTCAGGCTGAGTCCTCTCTCCTTGAGCTTGTTGAAAATCCTTCAGACAGTGAGCCTATAAATACTGTCTTTAGAGCTATGCATACTATTAAAGGTTCAGGAGGGATGTGTGGCTATACAAAGCTTTCGGATTTTACTCATGAAGTTGAAAATTTATTTGATTGTATGCGCAAGGGTAAAATTGCTCCAGATGAGGGGATAATACAATTATCACTCAGGGCTAAGGATTGTATACGCAATCTCATTGAAGGAGATGATTCTCTTGAACAGGAGGATTTGAGAAATAAAATACTTTTAGAGATAAAATCTATTACAGGCGGTATGGTCTGCTCTGATCAAAGTGCTCACTCTTGTGAAATTCCAAAGGATTCAATAAATCTTGAGGCAATAAATTCTGAGAGTTACAAGATTGTATTTATGCCAGTGCCTTCAATTCTCTCTCATGGAGTAAAAATTGAGCCTTTATTGATGGAGGTCTCATCTTTGGGTGAGGCTACTGTAAAATGTGATATCTCTTCTATCCCGGATTTTGATTCTCTTGATCCAGAGGAGTGCTATTTCAATTGGGTGATTCATCTTGAAACGTCAAGGGACCTTATGGAGATAAAGGATATTTTCATGTTTACAGAGGATTATGCTGAGGTGGTAATAAGATATAAAGAGGGATTTTTGTTAAATAATACTTTTTTTAAGAGTGAAGAAAAGGGAACTGTAATTGAAAAGAAGATCCCTTCAGTTCTTAATCTTCTGGAAGAAAAAACAAAGAAGGCTGATAAATAATCTTTGATAGAAGAAAGGCTGACACAACCTCAATAAGGGTGAAAAATGAAAAGCTTGATTCATTAGTTAATCTGGTTGGGGAGCTTGTTACTCTACAGGCAAGATTTTCTCAAGAGGCTAACTTTGCCAGAATACCTGAGTTTATATCTCTGGCAGAGAATCTTGAAAAACTTACTGAAGATCTGCGGGACACAACAATGAGTATAAGGATGGTTCCCATATCAGAGACTTTTAACAGCTTTAATAGACTGATTTATGATCTCTCTAACTCTCTCGGGAAAAAGATAAAGCTTGTAACTTACGGTGGTGAGACTGAACTGGATAAGAATGTCATTGAGGCTCTTCGAGATCCTCTATTGCATATTATAAGGAACTCCTGTGACCATGGAATTGAGAGCCCTGATATTCGCCTAAGCAAGGGGAAGGATGAGACCGGCATTATTGAGCTTGTGGCAGAGCACTCTGGATCAAATGTTGTGATCAAAATATCTGACGATGGAGCTGGGCTTGACAGAGAAAAAATATTGGCTCGAGCAATTGAAAGAGGCTTATTACAGCCAGGAGAATACGACGATAGGGTGATATATTCTATGATCTTTGAACCTGGCTTTTCTACCGCAGAGATAGTTACAGATATTTCTGGCAGAGGCGTTGGCATGGATGTTGTGAAGAAGAATATTGAAAAGCTCCGAGGAACTATTTCTGTGGAAAGCAGAGAAAACAGGGGAACTATGATCACTCTTACAATCCCTCTCACACTGGCTATAATCGATGGCTTTATGGTTGAGCTTGCAGGTAGCCCCTATATTTTTAATCTTTCTCATGTCCGGGAATGTCTGGATTTTTCTGATGATGTTGAAAGGGATGAGAAATCTCAATTTATGATAAACCTGCGTGGTGAGATTGTCCCCTGTATAGATTTAAGAGGAATATTTGGATGTAATGATAAAGAGGTTGCTTATCCTCAAATAGTCATCTCTGAGATTGCAGATGAAAAGTATGGCTTTCTGGTAGATAAGGTCATTGGTAAATACCAGACTGTTGTAAAGCCACTGGGCAGGGTAAGTAGAAATCTTAATATGATAGCAGGTGCTACTATTCTTGGTGATGGGACTGTTGCTCTTATTCTTGATGGTCAGTCCATAATAAAAGAGATGAGTGGATCTGCTAACGACTACATGTCAGATTATATAAGACATTAAATTTTTAAAAAGAGAGGTATTATTATGAGTCTTGGACTTAGAGGAAAACTGTTGATGACCTTTGGTGCTGTGACATTCATAACGCTTTTTATTGGGATTGTGGGTGTTTTCAGTGTATCGCGACTTGATAACATGTTAAACATTCTTTTTGAACGTGATATGAAGGGAATAGAAATTGCCCAAAAGCTTGATGCTACAGGGCTGCGCTTAAGAGCATCTATATTAAAGCACATAACTGTCCCTACTCTGGAGGAAAAGCTTGGGCATGAAAAGGATATAGAGAAGCATCATGCTAATTATTTAAAGATCCTTGAGGAGTTTAAAGCAAATGCAAGTACTCAAAGGGAAAAGGAACTTGCTGGAATAATAGTAGAAAATATTGCAGAGTATATGAAAAACGTAAATAAAGTATTACCCCTATCTAGGGAGAATAGGATGAAAGAGGTAAATGAGATAGTTACAGGAACTGCATATATTTTTACAGATCGAATTACACCAGCTGTAAATGAGATCGTCAAGGCAAAGGAAGATCTTGCCAATGCCTCAAAAGCGGAGAGTGCGGCTTTGAGCAGATGGATCAATATTATAATGTTTTCATCAATAGCAGTTGCTATAGTAATTTCCATTATTCTGGCTCTTAGCCTTACGCGCTCAATTTTAAACATTTTAAATTCCATAGAGGTCTCTTCAAGCAATGTAAGTGCAGGCAGTCAGCAGATCTCTTCTTCTTCAGAGGAATTATCCCAGGGGGCCAATGAGCAGGCTGCGAGCGTTGAAGAGGTCTCTTCTGCAATTGAAGAAATGACTGCTACTATAAAGCAAAATGCAGACAATGCCTCAGAGACAGAAAAGATTGCTACAAAGAGCGCCAATGATGCCCGTGAAAGTGGAGAGGCTGTGCGCCATACTGTTCAGGCTATGAAAAATATTGCAGAGAAAATTTCTATTATACAGGAAATTGCACGTCAGACAAATCTTCTATCTCTTAATGCGTCAATTGAAGCAGCACGAGCTGGTGAGCATGGACGTGGATTTGCAGTTGTTGCAAGTGAGGTCCAAAAACTTGCAGAAAGAAGCCAGATTGCTGCAGCAGAAATAAGTGAGCTTTCAAATACAAGTGTGAGTATAGCAGAAAAAGCTGGTGAGATGTTGCAGAGATTAGTTCCGGATATTCAAAAGACTGCAGAGCTTGTTGCAGAGATCAACGCTGCAAGTGGGGAACAGTCCAATGGAGCACAGCAGATAAATATAGCGATCCAGCAACTGAATACTGTTGTGCAGCAGAATGCATCCAGTGCCGAGGAGTTGGCTGCAACAGCTGAGGAATTGGCTGCCCAGACTGTTCACATGCAGGAGGCAATCAATTTACTCAAGACAGGTAAAAGGGTAGCTCTCTCAGAAACTGTTGAAAGCTATGGAAGACTTTACCATACTAAAGAAAGAGCAATGCCTCACCTGGATCTTCACCATAGAGATAATATGGTTGCAGCAGGGAAAGGTAATGGGAATGGAAAAAATGGCAATGGGAAGCATCTTGATGCAGGAGTGCTTAAGTCAGGGGTGGTCTTAAGTTTAGGAGATGCAGAGGATGCTGATTTTGAAAGGATGACTTAATGGAGGTCAAATATGCTGGAGGAATATAATCAAGACAGTGCTCAGTATCTTTCATTTTATCTTGCAGGTAAACTCTTTGCCTTTGATGTTTTAAAGACAAGAGAGGTTTTGCAATATACAAATATAACACCTATACCATGCACACCTCCTTATGTTGTTGGAGTGTTAAATCTTCGTGGCAATGTTGTAACTGTTATGGATCTTCGAGTGAAGTTTGGACTTGGAGATGTTTCCATAACAGACGATACTGCAATTATAATTGTAGAGGTAAATTACGAGGATGAGATAACAGTTGTTGGAGCCCTTGTGGATGGAGTTAAAGGTGTTATGAGATTTGAAAAGGATCAGATTGAGCCTCCTCCAAAAATTGGGATGAAGCTCAGTGCTGATCTGATTAATGGCATAGGAAAATTAGATGGGAATTTTGTAGTTATGCTAAATGTTGATAGAGTTTTTTCAGAAGAGGATCTCTCTTTTGCAAAAGAAACTCTGATTTCCCATGGAGAGGTATTTTTAGATTCTGCCAGTGAAACAGTTGCGTAAGGGGATATGAATTTTTCAGCTATAAAAAGAGAAGAGATACCAGGAGAAATCCCAGAAATTCAGATGTCTGAAGCGGAGAGAGCACAGATAAGTTCTTTTATTGAGAGTGAATTCGGGATTAAAATGCCTGCAATCAAAAAGGTCCTATTAACAGGAAGGCTTGCAAAGAGATTGAGGGCACTTGGTTTTTCCAGTTATGGTGATTACTATAGATTCATTCGATCTGATAAAGGCGCTGCAGAGCTTTTTATTTTTGCAGATTTGATTTCTACTCACGAAACATCATTTTTCAGGGAAGAGCAGCATTTTGCTTATCTCTATTCGGAAATTCTACCACGCCTTGCAGAATCCACAGGGGCAGGGGTAAAAAGAGCTATAAGAATTTTAAGCGCAGCCTGTTCTACAGGGGAAGAGGTCTATTCAATTGCCATGACTATAGAGGAGTTCAAGAGAAAGGTTATATCCAATTATATGTATAACATAACAGGTTCTGATATATCTATTAAAGTAATAGAGAGTGCAAAACGTGCTGTTTATTCTAATTCGAGATTAAAAAATGTCTCTGGTGAATATCAGCGAAGATATTTTATGAAAGGAAAAAATGATAAGAAGGAATTGGTGCGTATTGTTCCTGAGATCAGGATAAACACCAATTTTATGGTCCTAAATCTTATGGATGATTACTATCCTTTTACAGAAAAATTTGATGTAATATTTTGCAGAAATGCTCTTATATATTTTGACCGTGAAAATCAGATTAATGTTATAAGAAAGCTCTGCAATCATCTTATGAAAAACGGGTTTTTACTCATTGGTCATTCAGAGACAATGACAGGTTACAATCTTCCATTGAGGTGTGTTGAACCTACAATTTACAGGAGGATTTAAATGAGTAAATTAAAGACAGATGTTGATTATTTTTTTCTTAATCCAGGCTCTATTGTCATTACAGGAAACAAAATTCCAGTGATGACAATTCTTGGTTCCTGCATAGCTCTTGTTGCCTTTTCATCAAAGCACAAAGTTGGTTGCATGTTCCATGCTCTGCTGCCAGAGCATGTAGAAAAAATAAAAATAATTAAAAATGCCCCTCCGGTTTCTCCCAATGCTGATTACGTTGATTATGCTTTTTATTATGTTCGAGAAAGGCTCAGACAGAAGGGAATAGAACTTGGAGAAATGAAGATTATGCTTTTTGGAGGAGGAGACGTCCTTGTGCCTCTATGCTACAATGGCCAGACAGTTGGTAGTAAAAATATTGAAAAAATAAAAGAGATAATAAATAGGGAAAAGCTAAAAATTTATGGAGAGGACACTGGAGGCAAAAAGGGAAGAAAAATTATTTTTTACCCTGATAGTGGAAAGATCTATTTTGAATATATAGCGTAATTTTTGTGGAGGTGTTTTTTGAGAAAAATAGGGGTGCTGGTAGTTGATGATTCTGCTTTAATTCGCCAGACCATCAGCACACTTTTGTCCGAAGAAGAGGATATTGAAATAATAGGAACAGCCTCCAACCCCTTTAAAGCTGCAGAGATAATAGCTCATAGAATTCCTGATGTTATCATACTGGATATTGAAATGCCAGGTATGGATGGTCTCACATTTTTGCAAAAGATCATGTCGCAGCACCCATTACCTGTTATCATATGTTCAAGTCTCACGGGCGATGGCAGTGATACAGCTATGAAGGCTCTTGCTTATGGTGCAATTGATATAATAACAAAACCGAAAGTTGGGACAAAGCAATTTTTGTATGAGTCAAAGGTAAGGCTCATTGATTCAATTAAGGCAGCTGCATCAGCTCAGCATAAACTTAAAAAATTTTTGACCTTAGAGGCAGAGCCTAAATATAGTGCAGATGTAGTTATACCAAAAAAGAAAACGGTTCTCACAGAAACAACAGACAAGGTGATTGTGATAGGAGCTTCAACTGGTGGAACAGAAGCCTTGAAGGATATATTGATTGAATTGCCACCGGATATTGCAGGACTTGTTATAGTTCAACACATGCCAGAAAATTTTACCAGAGCCTTTGCAGAGAGGATTAATAGTCTATGCAGTATAAGTGTTCGAGAGGCAAAGAATGGTGATTCTGTTTTGCGTGGCCTTGCATTAATTGCTCCTGGGAATAAACATACTCTTTTGAGAAGAAGCGGAGCCAATTATTATGTTGAGGTTAAAGATGGGCCTTTAGTTACAAGGCACAGGCCTTCTGTTGATGTCTTATTTCGTTCAACTGCACATGCAGCAGGAAAGAACGCCCTTGGCGTGATTATGACAGGTATGGGGGATGATGGAGCAAAGGGTATGTTAGAGATGAAAGAGGCTGGAGCCTTTAATATTGCTCAAGACGAGGAAACATGTGTTGTTTTTGGAATGCCCAATGAGGCAATAAAGCTCAATGCAGTTGATCTTGTCCTACCTTTATGGCAGATTCCTCAGGTTTTGTATAAGATGTCAAAGAGTTGACAAAGAATGTAAAAAAGCTTTTTTATCCTAAGAGCTTATCATTGATTAAAACATCATCTTTGGAGAGTAATAGAGATGGCAAAAATAACATGGAAGCCTGGGACAATGATCTATCCTGTTCCTGCTGTTATGGTAAGTTGCGGCAGAGAGGGAATTGGTTTTAATATAATAACAGTTTCATGGACTGGGACTATTTGCACAAATCCTCCAATGACATATATTTCACTCAGAAGGGACAGATTCTCTTATGATATTATAAAGGACTGTGGAGATTTTGTCATAAATCTTTCTACAGAGGCTCTTGCCTTTGCAACTGATTTTTGTGGGGTTCGATCCGGGCGGGAAGTGGATAAGTTTGCTCATCTTGGTCTTATGCCAGGGAGATCTTCAAAGGTTAATGCTCCTCTTATTTTAGAATCCCCTGTTAATATTGAGTGTATTGTTAAGGAAATTGTTCCCTTAGGTTCCCATGATATGTTTATCTCAGAGGTTGTTGCAGTTAATGTGGATGATCAATATATTGATTCCAATGGAAAATTTTCTCTGGAGAGGGCAAAGCCTATTTGTTATAATCATGGCGCTTATTTTTCCCTTGGAAAGAATCTTGGACATTTTGGTTTTTCTGTAATAAAGGAAAAAACTAAAAAGAGAAAGGAAAGAGAAAAAATTTTGTATAAAAAGCATAAGAGCTAAAGGTTTTATAGAGACTCCCCTAAGTCTGAGGATTCAAATTCTTTCATTATTTTTTCTTCATCCATCTTATTGAAGGCAACTATATTTTTAAGATGTATGTATGAGTCAATGTCCATTTGAGTAAATTGGACAGCAATGCAGTGCTTCCCTTTTCTTATAACCTTGCAGATCATATTAAGGGATAGTTCTGATGTTGCACCGGATAGATATATAGAGGCTTGAGCCTCAGCTCCTTCTGGTATTGGATCGCATGTATTTATAAGCATGCCACTCATACTTAAGTTTTCCACATTGCCATTTACTATATGACCATTAAAATCAAGAGAGGCACTTACATTGAAAATAACCCTTGTGTGTATTCTATCTTCCATAAAACACCAGCCTTGAAAATTATGTAGGCAAAAACTTTTTACATCTTATTTAAGATAAAATTATAATATCTATTTGATTTTTCAAATTTTTTGTCGGAATTTTTATCTGACAATTTTTCTATTTTATATAAAAAAATGGCCAAAGAGAAGAAGTTTTTATCAAAGCAATATTTTTAAACTTGCAAAGTTTTTTACTCTATATCTTATTGTATAAAAAGAGGCTTTTTGTGAATAGATTAGCTCAACAGAAAGAGAATAAATTAAGATCTCTATACAAAACTCTTTCACTTCTGGTGATAGCTATTTTTTTACGCTATCTTTGTCATAGCATAATGCTTATACCTGTTTTGTTGAATGAAAAGCGAAGTGCTCCTCGTGTTCCGGATTTATTCCTTGATTTTCTACCTCAAAGTGATTTTTTGCTTAGATATAATTACTGGCTATGGCTTGTATGCTATCTTTCCATGGCCTTTTATTTTTTTATTAAAAAAAGAACTCTTTTTATGCGTTTTATTGTTACAGACTCTTTTGTGTCAATTGCAAGGGGACTTTGTATTCCACTTACTACCTTTGGACCTCCCTTCGGGGATGATATAAATGCTATTGGCTTTGATTTCTGGGAAGTCTGGTTTTCTATGATAAATCCCTTTAATGCTCTTGCTGGAGGTGGGGCTTTGCGTTATCTCACAAAGGATATGTTTTTTTCTGGTCACATAGCAACCACATTTTTAATTTTTCTTTATGCAAGGGAGCTTGGGAAAAGGGTGGGTTTATTAGCTCTTGTTTTTAATATTTTTATTTTATTAGTTGTTTTATTTTCCCATCTACACTATGCTGTGGATATAATTGGTGCTTATTCAATAACATTTTCAATATATATAGTCTCAGAGTTATATTTATCTAAGTCAAAAAAATTTAAGGCTTTGACTTATTATTTTGCTTAAAGGGGGATACCATGATAAATTACGACAAGACTGAACTTAATAAAATTGATGAAAATATCTTCAAGCTTATAGGATCTGACTGGATGCTTGTAACAGCAGGTAGTATTGATAAATTCAATACAATGACAGCCTCGTGGGGAGCCTTTGGAGTTTTATGGAATAAACCGGTATCATTTATATTTGTGAGACCTACAAGATACACCTATGAATTTTTGCAAAAGAATGTTAATTTTTCATTAACATTCTTTGATGAGAAATATAGAAAGGCTTTAAATATCTGTGGAACAAAGTCCGGGCGGGATACAGATAAGGTAAGAGAAGCTGGCTTGACTCCAAGGACAAGCAAGAGTGGACTTGTATATTTTGAAGAGGCAAAGCTTGTAATTGAATGCACAAAGCTCTATTTTCATGATATAACACCAGAAAATATTTTGTTACCATCGATAAACAATTTATATAACAACGACTATCATAGAATGTATATTGGTGAAATAACAGGTATAATGAAAAAGTAAATTATAGCCTTTCCAATTCTTTTGGCATTCCCATGGCATGGGAATGTTTTTGTTTTGTGTAACAAAAAAGTTTCTTGCATAACATACATAATGCTTTCCTTTTTGCCTTTAATTATTCTTTGTGTAACAGGAGGTTGGCCTTTGATGATAGAAGCCAGAGGTCTTTCAAAATACTATGGAGATTTTAAAGCTATAAGCGATATTTCTTTTACCATAAGAGGTGGAGAAATTACAGGGCTTCTTGGTCCCAATGGAGCAGGTAAAACTACTACGTTGAGACTTCTAAGTTGTTATCTTAAGCCAGATTCTGGTTCTATATCAGTAGATGGCAAGGATACAGTGACTGAGTCTCTGGAAGTTAAAAAAAAGATAGGTTATCTGCCAGAGGCCGCTCCTCTTTATGGGGATATGATTGTATATGATTATCTAAAGTTTGCTGCAGAGCTTAGAGGTGTCTTTTCTCAGAAGGTAATTGATGAGGTTGCTCAAACGTGCCGCATTACAGATGTTATGCATAAAAATATCTCTGAGTTATCAAAGGGCTACAAGCAGAGGGTCGGTTTTGCAAATGCTATAGTGCATGATCCTGCAATTTTAATTCTTGATGAGCCAACTTCAGGTCTTGACCCTATTGAGATAGTGGAGATACGAAATCTCATTAAAGAGCTTGGTAGAAAAAAGACTATAATTTTGTCCACTCACATTTTGCCAGAGGTGGAGGCAACATGTGACAGGGTTATAATAATAAATAAAGGAAGTATTGTAGCAGATGATAGAACAGATAATCTTAAAAATTTAGTCAGAGGTGATAAAGAAATAATAATCAAAGTAGCAGGGACTGATTTTGATACTTTAAAGCAAAGCCTTATGCCAATTGACGGGGTAAGGAACGTTTCTGCTTTAGATTGTGATGGCTTAACAGGAGCAATTGTTGTTGCTTCCTATGAAAGAGAGATTAGAGGTGATATCTTTGATATAGTTGTCAAAAGGGGATGGAAATTATATGAAATGAGAGAGGAAGTGCTCTCTCTGGAAAAAATATTTAGCGAACTTGCATCTGGAGGATTAAATGAATAATCTTAATCAGGCTAAATTGGTGATGATGAAGGAGTTTAAAAGCTATTTTTATACTCCCATAGCATATATAGTAATTACAGTTTTTCTTATATTTATAGGTTTTTTCTTTTTTAAGGATTTCTTTTATTTTAATCAGGCACAGATGAGGAGTCTTTTTCAAACATTACCTTTGATGTTTTCTTTCGTTATCCCGGCAGTAACCATGAGGCTTTTTTCTGAGGAAAGGCATAGTGGTACTCTTGAGATTCTTCTCACTTTACCTGTTTCCTCTATGGATGCTGTTTTAGGTAAGTTTTTTGCAGCTCTTGCCTTTTGTGCTGTAATGCTTTCTCCTACGTTGATATATCTTGGAACTGTTGTTTTTGTTGGCTCGCCAGATCCAGGTCCAATTATTGGCGGATACTTTGGCTCATTGTTTCTGGCTGGTGCTTATTCATCAATTGGAATTTTGGCATCCTCTGCTACAAAGAATCAGATAACAGCCTTTATAATTTCATGGGCTCTGTGTTTTGCTCTTTGGCTTATTGATAAGATTACCATATTTCTGCCTCCTTCACTGGGATTTATTGCCTATCTTGGAACGGATTTTCATTTTCAAAATATTTCCAGAGGAGTTATCGATTTAAGGGATATTATTTATTTTATCTCAGTTGCTGCTATTTCTTTGATGTTTTCCCTTCGCATTATAGAGGAGAGGAGATGAGCTATGAAGTTAGATGATATTTTTAGAAATTTGAAATTTAATGTGCAATCGTTTTTTGAACTAAAAGAGAAGAATATTTTTTTGGTTTTGAATATTATAATTATTGTTTTAATTAATATTGCAGCTGCTTATTTCCCATTGCGAATAGATCTCACCAGAAATAAAATTTATTCTCTATCACAAACAAGTAAGAATATTGTTTCAAACCTTTCCGAGAGATTGAAAATCAAAGTATTTTTTTCTTCGGACCTGCCAGCAGAGCATGCAGCTGTTTCTCGTTATCTTAAGGATCTCCTTGAGGAATATGCTATCTATGGAAATGAGAATTTTTCTTATGAAATAGTTGATGAGGCTAAGCTTGAATCTCAAGCAACAGAGTATGGCATAAACCCTGTTCAAAGCAGTGAGTTTAGCAATGATCAGATCAAGCTCCGAAATGTTTATATGGGGCTTGTATTCATACATGGAGATTTAATAGAAAAAATTGATGCTTTGACCAAAACTGTGGGGCTTGAGCATGAGATTACATCTCGAATAGCAAAAATGACAGGGAAGGTAGATGCCTTGCTTAAGCTCACCTCTCCTGTTACTGTAACTCTTTATCTGGACAGTAGGTTAAAAGAGCTACCTATTGATGGGATCAATTCCATTGAGGAGATTGTTCGCAAGGCCTTTGATAAATGTTATAGCAGAAACTATAAAAAACTCGATCTAAGAATTATTGATCCGTCTCAGATTTCTGATCTGACCTCGCTCTCTCAGCATTATGGTATATCCAGGCTTCGATGGGGAAATTTAAAAGGAAGAAGTGGCAATAATATTGCTGCAGGTGAGACTATTTTTGGCATGGTTGTAGAAAATGGTGAAAAGTTTCGCAAGATAGATCTTGAGGTAGTTCCAACCATCTTTGGGACAAATGTTGTAAGTGGTCTTGAAAAAATAGAGGATAAAATTAATAAGGCAGTGAGTGATTTGCTTGCAGTAAATCAAAGGATTGCCTATGCAAAGGGATATGGCATTCCAGATATAAATGATAGGAGATCCCCTGAAGGAGCAGCCTTTTTTGCTAATCTGCTTTCTGATGTCTATGAAATTGTCGAGGTAGATCTATCCAGGGAGGATATTCCCTCTGATATAAATCTTTTAATAATAAATGGACCTATTGATAAATTTCAAGATAGTGAAAAATTTAAAATAGATCAATTTCTGATGAATGGGAAATCTATTTTGCTCTTTGTAAATTCCTTTAAAGAGCTTGACCAGAGGATGAATTTTCTTGGGAATGAGCCTTCTGTTATTGCAGTAGATAATGGCTTGGATGATCTGCTGTCTTTTTATGGAATAGATATTAAAAAGAGCATAGTTCTTGATAAAAGGTGCACAAGAGTAAACCTTGGAAATATGATTACAGATTATCCCCTTATTGCAATGATTACCCAGGAAGGATTGGATAGGGAAAGCCCTGTTACAAAGTATCTCAATAGTGCTTTGATGATCAAGGCTTCTCCTGTTGAGTTTAATGATAGAGTTAAAGATAGCTCTTTTACAAAGAGAGTTCTTGTTTCTACCTCTCCAGAGAGCTGGCTCATGGAGGGTATGATAAATTTTAATCCGCTTTTTATGAATCCACCTTCAGACAGGGATCTTAAAAAATACAATATAGCTCTATTGCTTGAGGGAAGTTTTGAGAGCTTTTATAAAGGTAAGGAATTGGCATTTAAATCACAAAAGTCAGCTATTACAGGAGAAAGTAGGCTTGAGAAGACTATATCCTCAGGAGTGAGCAGGCTTCTTGTCGTTGGAAGTTCTGAAATAACCACATCGGCTTTTATTGATTATTCCAGAAAGGCCCTTTCGGGGACTGGTAATAATGAAACTTTTTCCAATGATATTTTGCTCCATTCCATGGTGGATTATCTTGCAGGTAATTATCATATACCAGAGATGAAGAGTAAGAGCCTTGATTTTAATCCTTTGATCAAAACAAGCGATACAACAAGGTTTATCCTTAAGGTCATAAACATTGTAGTTGTGCCTATCTTTGTTGTTATTACAGGTTTTGTTATATGGAGGCTTAGAATGATAAAACGACGTTCCATAGAGAATTATTATCAAAGCAGAGGTAGATTATGAGGAAGAGAATTCTTATAAGCTCTGGCGTAATCATACTTTTGCTTGCTGCAATAGCTGTAAAAAAATGCAGCTTTAAAAGGGATTATTCACTTAAACATCTCAATGTGCCTGCAGACACAATTGTTATAAAAAGTTTAGATTATTCCCTTGAATTAAAAAAACAAGGGGATAGGTGGCTTATTGGCCAAAAAGGTTATCCTGCAGATAATGATCTCATAAGAGATCTTGAAAAGAAAATAGCAGAGCTTCCTGTGGTTGATCTGGTTTCAACAAAAGGTTTTTTTGAGCCCTATGAATTATCTGAGGGTCAGGCTCTTGATATAAGCCTTATGGCAAAAGGGGAGCTTTTGCGCAGGGTGTCTATAGGCAAGCAGGGATTGACAAATAATCATGTCTATGTTAGAATAGATAATGGGAGAGAGGTTTTCCTTGCCTCTGGAATAACTAAAAATGAATTTAAGCAGGATATAGATAATCTGAGGGATAAAAAAATTTTTGAGCTTAAAAGTGATTTTATAGAAAAGATAAGTATAAATTATCAGGGGAAGGAGTATATCTTTTATAAAGAGAAGGTTGCACAAAAAGAAAATTCTAATAGTTCAGGGGAATCCTCAGAACAAGAGTGGAAATGTAAAGGATATGAGAATATTCAATTGAATTCCTCAAAGATAAATTCTATGTTATATACTTTTTCACCTTTAAGAGCAGCAAAATTTTATGAGGGAGAGATTAAGGAAAAACCTCTTTGTATTGTGAGGATTTTTACAGGTGATGGTGAGAAGGATTTGAATATCTATAAAGGAGTGGAAAAAGATTTTTATCTTGCAACATCTTCTTCAAGTCCCTATAATTTCACCATAGGCTCATGGCAGGCGCAGAAGTATATGATTAAAAGCATTAAAGATCTGGAAAAGAATTAGTTTGAGAGGAGGTGACTATGTCAGAGGATATTACCAACAATGAACAGAGTCCAATAATAGTAGCACATGAATTCAGGCCAGATATTGTGCCTATTATACCTATATCACAAAGACCAATCTTTCCTGGTATGATGATTCCTTTAATTCTTACTGGTGATGTTATGATTGAAACAGCCCAGGAGATTATGGATTCCCCTCATAAGATTGGAGGAGTTGTCCTTGTAAAGAATCAACATGATGATATGCCGAGGTCAGAGGATCTCTATACAGTTGGCGTTGCTGTAAAGATTTTTAAGATTAATCCCATTGATGAAAAAACCGTTCAGGTTATGTTAAATGCCCTTGGGAGATTTACTTTAAAGAGCGTAATACAGGATAGCCCAATAATAAAATGGAAAGTAGAGAATTATTACGAAGAGGTCTTTAAGCCTACAGATGAAATGAAGGCATTTTCAATGGCAATTGTAAGTGCTGTGAAGGAGCTAATTAAAACTAATTCTCTTTTCCAGGAAGAGCTGAAACTATTTTTGAATAGATTCAGCGTTGAGGATCCTGGCAAGCTTTCAGACTTTGTTGCCTCAATGACAAATGCAGAACCAGCAGAGATACAGGATATACTTGAGACCTTTGATGTCAGGGAAAGAGTAAAAAAGGTTTTGATTTTGCTCAAAAAAGAGATTGAGATAAATAAACTTAAGACAAAGATAACTCAGCAAATAGAAGAGCGAATATCTAAACAGCAAAAGGAATTCTTTTTACGAGAGCAGCTTAAGGAGATAAAAAAGGAATTAGGCCTTGAAAAAGATGAAAAATCTTCTGAGATAGAAAAGTTTGAGCAGAAAATTGCAAAGCTTAAGCTTACAGAGGAGGCAGCCAAAAAGATAGATGAGGAGATGAATAAGCTAAGGCTTCTGGAACCTCATTCTGCTGAATACGGTGTAAGCAGGAATTATCTCGATTGGCTAACTTCTTTGCCATGGGGAATATTTTCAGAGGATAACTATGATATAGCAAAAGCCAAACAGATCCTCAATAGAGACCACTATGGACTTGATGATATAAAAGAAAGAATCCTTGAGTTTATTGCAACAGGGAAGATGAAGGGAAATATCTCAGGTTCAATAATATGCTTTATTGGCCCACCGGGAGTTGGTAAAACATCAATTGGTAAATCTGTAGCTGAGGCTCTTAATCGCAAATTTTATAGATTTTCATTAGGTGGGATGAGAGATGAGGCAGAGATCAAGGGCCACAGGAGAACATATATAGGAGCAATGCCAGGAAAAATTATACAGAGCTTAAAAACTGTTGGTGTTGCAAATCCAGTCATAATGCTTGATGAGATAGATAAAATTGGTGCAAGCTTTCAGGGTGATCCTGCCTCAGCATTGCTTGAGGTTTTAGATCCAGAGCAGAATAAAGATTTTTTGGATCACTATCTGGATGTAAGGTTTGACCTTTCCAATATACTCTTTATTGCAACTGCCAATCAGCTCGATACCATACCTGGTCCTCTTCTTGACCGTATGGAGATCATGAAGCTATCAGGTTATATTCTGGAAGAGAAGTTGCAGATAGCTAAAAAGTACCTCATACCGAAACAGCTTAAAGAGCATGGACTTAAGAAGGGCATGGTGACAATAGATACAGATGGTCTCAAGAAAATGATCGACGGCTATGCAAGAGAGGCTGGCGTAAGAAGCCTTGAAAATAATATACGAAAGGTGATGAGAAAGGCTGCAAGAAAATTTGCCGAGGGAAGCACAGAGCCTATCAGTGTAACAGAGGCAAATCTTGAGGAGTTCTTGGGCAAACCACGATTCACAGATGAATCACTCTATGATAAACGTATTCCAGGGGTGGTTATGGGTCTTGCATGGACAAGTCTTGGTGGAACCACTCTTTATATTGAGTCCACAGCTATTTATACAAAGAGCAAGGGCTTTAAACAAACAGGACAGTTGCGGGATGTTATGCGAGAGTCCTCGGAGATTGCATATACATATATTCAGTCAAGGGCAAAGGATTATGGAATAGATGAGAATTTTTTTGCAAATCATTTTATACACCTTCATGTTCCTGCTGGAGCAACTCCAAAGGATGGTCCCTCTGCTGGGATAACGATGGCTACATCACTTTATTCTCTGGCCAAAAATCTCCCGGTTAAAAAGAATGTTGCAATGACAGGTGAGCTTACTGTTACAGGGAAGGTTCTTCCAATTGGTGGTGTCAAAGAAAAGACTATTGCAGCAAAAAAGGCAAAGGTTAAGACTATTATTTTCCCTGTAGAGAATAAAAAGGATTTTGATGAATTGCCAGATTATATAAAGAAAGGACTTGATGTTCATTTTGTGAATTATTTTGATGAGGTTTTGGATATAGTTTTTTAAAATAAAAATTTTTTGTGCCTGCAAATTTTGTAGGCACAAAAAATTTGTGCCAAAGTAATTTTTTTATCTTTTTTTGTTGACATAATATGGGGCAAAGGATATTTAGTTTTTTCGTAAAGAAAATTAACTCCGCCCAGATGGTGGAATTGGTAGACACGCATGGTTGAGGGCCATGTGAGATTACTCGTGTGGGTTCAAGTCCCGCTCTGGGCAATAAAAGCAGGCTGGCTGATAGGATCAGGCAGCTTTTTTGTTGAAAAGGATAAGTATCTTTTATGGAAAGAACACTCTCTATAATTAAGCCAGATGGGGTTCAAAAAAAGATCATCGGCGAAGTCATAAGACGTTTTGAAACAGCAGGTTTGAGAATTGCTGCAATTAAGATGATTCATATGACTAAAGAAGTTGCTGAAGGGTTTTACGCTGTTCATAGGGGCAAATTTTTTTATGATGAGCTAACATCCTTTATGTCTGAGGGACCTGTTGTTGTGATGGTTCTTGAGGGTGAAGATGCAATTGCCTTAAACCGAAAACTCATGGGAGCAACTAATTTCAAAGAGGCAGAGCCTGGCACAATTAGAGCTGATTTTGCAACAAGTATTCAGCATAATATAGTCCATGGCTCTGATTCACCTGAATCTGCAAGGTTTGAAATTGGCTATTTTTTTGCAGAGACTGAAATTTTTTAGTATAAATTTATATAGCAATTTTATTTGCTTTAAATGTTTATTGACAAGAAGAGATGATTTAGTAGCTTAGGGATTACTCAGGGAAAGGTGTCCGAGAGGCCGATGGAGCACGGTTGGAAACCGTGTGTTGCGCAAGCAACCGGGGGTTCGAATCCCCCCCTTTCCGAAAAAAAAGAGCTGGTTTAAGATGATGGCATACCAGGTAATAGCCCGCAAGTGGCGTCCTCAGGATTTTAACGAAGTAGTATTTCAACAACACGTTACAAAGACTATCCGAAATAGTATAAAGCAGGGAAGGATTTCTCATGCCTATTTGTTTTCCGGACCAAGAGGTGTTGGCAAAACAACAATGGCAAGGATCCTTGCAAAGGCTCTTAATTGCATTCATGGACCAACAGCAGATCCCTGTGGAGTTTGTGAAAACTGTCTGGAGATAAAGCAGGGTAATTCCTTTGATGTTATAGAGATAGATGGCGCTTCCAATAATGGCGTTGATAACATAAGGGAGCTTCGGGAAAATGTGAATTTTGCTCCAGTTAAATCCCGCTATAAGATCTATATAATAGATGAAGTCCACATGGTTACAACAGCTGCATTTAATGCTCTGCTTAAAACTCTTGAGGAACCTCCTCCTCACATAGTATTTATTTTTGCTACAACAGAAATTCATAAGTTGCCTGAGACAATACTATCCAGATGTCAGAAATTTTTCTTTAAAAAGATTCCATCAGAGGTAGTTGTAGACCATCTTAAACATATAGTTGAAAGAGAGGGCTATGGTATCTCTGAAAAGGCTCTTTATCAGATAGCAAGGATTGCAGATGGCTCAATGCGAGATGCTCAGTCTCTACTGGAACAGGTCATTTCATTTTCAGGGGTTTCAGGTAATGAACTGGAAATCTCCCATGAGGATGCTTTGACTATACTTGGGATTGTGCCTCTTGAGAGCTATATGAGGCTCTTTAGCCTTATTGCTGCAAAGGATAGACTATCAATAATTGAAGAAATAGATCGAATAATCTCCTCCGGTATTGATGTTGCAAGATATTCATCAGGGCTCATTGATGCAATTAGATATCTGAGATTGATAAAAAGTGGGATAGAGGCCTCAAATCTTATAGATTTGTCCACTGAAGAGATTAAGGGATTAAGGGCAAGTGGTGAGGCAATATCAGATGAGGAGTTATCAAAGATCTTTTCAATAGCCATAGATCTTTCAAAAAACTTAAGGTTTTCTTCAAATGATAGAGTTTATCTGGAGATGGCTCTGCTTGATATGGTGTCTGTAATAGATACTCCTTCACTGGCAGAGATATTGCAAAAGATAGAAAAAATAAACTTTGGTAAGCTTCCCTCAGGGGAGGGGGCAGCAACTCCTAAAAATACAAAGACATTGTCCATTGTAGATAGCTGGAATGAAATGCTATCAGAGCTTGAGGCAAAGAAAAATAAATTTTTTGTGATATTGAGACCTGCAAAGATTTTAGCTGAAAATGAAAATCTTTTTTTGAGTTATCCCGATGACCTTGATGATCGCAATTACCTTGAATCCTTAACAGATGAGTTAAAATCTTATATAGAGAAAACTCTTTCAAAAAAAACAGGGAAATCTATAAAAATTGTTATTGATTCAAAAAAGTCAGAAAATAAAGTCAAGGTAGAGGATTATCTTGATGATTCTGAATCAATGGATGATGATAATTCGCCTATTCCAGATTCGATTATGGAACGCAACCCAGAGCTTGATGATTATAAAGTGGAGAGTCAGGCTGTTAAAAAGATTCAAAATGCCTTTTATGGCCAGATAATAGATAATAAAGGAGAAAGCAAATGCTGAAAGGACTTGGAGACTTAGGTCAAATAATGAAGATGCAAAAGGAAATGAAAAATATTCAGAAGAAAATTCAGAAAACAAAAATTGAAGGTCAAAGCTCAGATGGAAGTGTTAAGGTCACTGTAAATGGGGAGTTTTCTCTTCTTGATATATCCATAAGTGAAGAGCTTGTTCGCTCTGGCGATGTAAAAAAGATCGAAAAAATGGTTTCCTCTGCTGTAAATGATGCAATCACTAAAGCAAAGGATTTTTCGGCTGAAGAAATGAAGAAAATTGCAGGCGGAATGGATCTTGGAAGCCTATTTAAATAAAAGGTAACAATGGCATCACCTTCATATTATCTTGAGAAAGTAACAAAGGAATTTGCAAAACTTCCTGGTATAGGTCACAAGAGTGCCTCCAGAATTGCTTTTCATCTTCTTAAGATGGGGAAGGGTGATGTCTATTCCCTGATTAGCTCTATTACTGAACTTATAGATAATATAAAATTTTGTGAAATATGTGGAGGCATATCAGATAATAATATCTGTGCAATATGCTCTGACACTACGAGAGATAAAAATACTTTATGTGTGGTGGAGAGTGCAAGGGATATATTAATTGTAGAAGCCTCTAAAAAATATAATGGCCTGTATCATGTTTTATCAGGACTTATCTCTCCCCTTGATGGAATAGGTCCAGATGATCTTAATATTAAGACTCTTGAACAGCGATGCAGGGATGAAAGCTTCTCTGAGATAATTATAGCCCTGAGTCCAACCATAGAGGGAGATGCTACTACATTGTATATTGCTTCAATGCTTTCTTCACTAAAGTTGAACATTACAAGAATTGCCCATGGATTGCCCGTTGGCAGTGATCTGGAATACGCAGATAGCGCTACTATATCAAAATCCTTTGAAGGCAGAGTCAGAATCTAATTTTTATTTTTTTTATCCCGTTTTTTGCCCTCTATTTCTATAATCACAGGAAGCCCTTCCATATCGAGCTCTTCTTTTAGGGCTTTTTCAAAGTATCGGATTGTATCTTTTCTAAAGTTTTTTTCATTATTAACAAAAAATTTAAATCGTGGTGGCATAGTCTCTGTTTGGACAGCATAGTAGACCTTAATTGTTTCGCCAAGCTGAGGAATCCTTGCTTTGTTTTTGATCTCAGCTATTATCCTGTTTAGAGTAGGGGTATCTATTCTCCTTGTTGATTTCTCCTTTAGCATAAGAGCTGTTTGCAGAAGCTTATCTATACGAAGTTTATTTTTTGCAGATATTGATATTATAGGGAAATCTGCGGCTCTATAAAATTTAAAAATGAGCTTATCCTTGAATTCATTGAAAGTTTTGTGATCCTTTTCCAGACAATCCCACTTGTTTATGGCAATAATAACAGGTTTTCCAGATTTTATTATTTCATCAGATATTTTTTTATCATTTTCTGTAAGCCCCACTGTGGCATCTATGAGATGGATTGCAATATCACATCTTTTTATTGAGTCAATAGTTCTTGTCAAAGAGTAGAATTCAATATTTTCAGATATTTTGCTCTTTTTTCTTATTCCAGCAGTGTCAATTATTTGGATTGTTTTGCCATGGTAAGAGAATGTTTCATCTACGGAGTCTCTTGTTGTGCCAGGTATATCGGAGACAATAGATCTTTGATATCCAATAAATGAGTTAAGAAGCGTAGATTTCCCAGAATTTGGTCTTCCAATTATGGCGATTTTAATGTCAGGTTCAGGTATTGATGTTTTTTTAACAGGTAACAGCCTTGTGATATTATCAAGTAGAAGATTGACATTAAATCTTCTCAAAGCAGAAATAGGTATAAGTTCATTAAATCCAAGTTCATAGAAATTAGGCAGATACTCCATTTTCTCATTGCTATCAATTTTGTTAACAGCGACTATTACAGGAATATTGATTTTTCTAACAATATTTGCAAGCTCAAAGTCAAAGGAATCCAAATCAGGAGCTTCAAGGAGCAGTATTATGAGGGAGCTCTTTGAAAGATGCAACTGAGCATTGGCAATTATCTCCGCTGAAAGCTCAGCAGAAGATGATATATCAAGACCTGGTGTGTCAGAGAGTATGAATCCTATATTATTATGGATAACGCTATGGGAAATAATGTCGCGGGTAAGGCCAGGTACAGGATCTACAATAGACTTTTTATCTTTTATAATTGCATTAAAGAGAGTAGATTTCCCAACATTTTGTCTGCCCACTATTGATACAATTGGAAGTTTTGATGCCATGTTGATGTTACACTCCAGTTGTGAATTTAAAATATATTAGCGAATATAAATAAGCAAGTTTTTAAAATTATTATTTATAGACAAAGACATGCCTTATTTAAGTCAAGAGATAAATTTCCCTTATAATAAGTCGCTTTATTTGAATTAAATTTAACATTAAATGAGGGGAAAGAGATGTGAAAAATTTTTTGTTTATAAATTTTGAATTTTTTTTCGATAAAATTGATGTGTTAATTGCATTGTTGTATGATTTTTTTATTTTTTACTTGAAATATTATAATAGTATGTTACTGTTATGATATAAGTTGCATTAAAAAAAATTTTTGAGGTGTATTTCATGGCAAGTGCTAAGCAACTTGAGAACAACATTAAAAGAAAGAAAGACAAGATTGCTAAACTTCAGAAGGAAATCAAAACTGAAGAAGCAGCAATAGCTAAGCTCGAAAAGGATCTGGCTGTTGCAAAGAAGAAAGAAGCCGAGAAGCCAAAGCCTAAGGCAAAGGCTAAAGCTGCGGCAAAACCAAAAGCTCCAACGAAATAGGTTCTTTCAAAAAAAGAGGGTTCTTAACCCTCTTTTTTTTATTAATTATATTGAAAAAGCCTTTGCCTGCCGATATTATTTGTATAAACCCGAATGTGTTGTTTTGATGAGTAACTTGCTTTTCTTTAATTATTCATATATTATTTACGGAGAGTACGGTCTTGCTTAAGGTTGAACAGAGAAAATTGAGAAATTTTAATCAGTTTCAGACAATTGAAGATGTTCTCAGGTTGTTGAAGGAACAATTTTCTACGAGGAAGTTGTATATTAAATATGATGTGGATAAGCGAGAAGTAATGATTAATGAATATAATCCTGATAATACCTTGATGGTTGTTACCGATCCTAATTATAAACATTCAGGTGATATTATTATATATGGGCTTTCTGATAAATATATTGAAATAGATTTAGAAGTTCTGGATCAAATGGGTCCTGGATATTATAAATGCAGAATTAAAAGTGCAAGAAGAGCAACAGAGGGTAGAAGGGATTTGCGTTTTAAGATAAATCCAGGGGAGGCAGTGGCTACTAATTTCCGTGTATCCAAGCATACAATTGAGCTAACCAGATTTAATATTCCAACAAGCATTAAAGTAGTAATAGAGCAGTTCCAATCTGTTAATTCCAAGTTTGCAGATATATTCAGGGTGGATGTATTTTCTCTTGAAAACAAGGATATAGCTTTAAAGCACATAAAAAATACAGGAAAGACTTTATTTATAGAAGATACCACCAATCCTGAATCATATAAGTCTATGACCGAAGACTTTGTAGATATTGCAGCTTTATATGGTAATGATCTTGATAAACTCATAAAGAGAAATATAGAAAAGGGATTTAAGTCTATAATCATTGTTCCTGTCATTTATATAACAGAAGATGAGAAGTCTATTAATTTTGCTTATATACAGGCCATTTCAAAAACAGATACACTTGGACTTGATAAAGTAATAGAGATGAAGGAAATGTCCTTTAAGCTTGTTGATAGAATAAGGGATGCTAATACAATTCTTGTCTCTGTTCATCAGCCAATAATTGATGTGAGCAGGGGCGGAGCAAAGCTTAAAATAACTGATCCAGATCTGAAAAAATATATACAAAAATCAAAAGGCTTTATATTTGATATTGTTTTTAAATTGCAGGCACCTCTTACAATATATGGGGAGATTAAATCTATAACATTTGATCCCAATGGTGATATGTATATTGGAGTTGATTTTGAGGGTAACTCTTCACGAAAAGATGAAATGAAGAGATTTTATGATGTTTTAAAACCAATGGAGATCGAATACAAATCAAAGCTCATGAAAAGCATGAAGAATAAAAAGTAAATAAGCTTTTTATTTTCTGGCTATCTCCGCATCAGACATCCTTGCATAAAAAGGAAGAGTAAGATTATAGGATTCATACAGGCCTTTGTCTTTATTATAGAGAGCAAGAGCTATTCTGCAGGCAATATCCCCAGATGGTAGAAAATCTTCTTTAATTGTATAGCTAAAACCTATAGATTCTGCCATTGCAGCAATTTCTTTTTTGTATAAAATAGAGCCATCCCCTATGCACAGAACCCTTTCACCCTTTTTTATATCTTTTAGCAGAAAATTTATATCATAATCCCCTGCAGATATAATAGATTCAGGTATTGCAGTGTTATTTTTTGCATACAAAGCTCCAAAGACTCTGCCTTTTTTTGCATCAAAGGCAACAAGTATTTTATCTTCTTCACAAAGAAGAGCAGCTGAAGCTCCATATATATCGTGAGTAATAAGCCCTACAAGAGGAACTTCTAAGATTTGAGCCATCATTCTTGCTGTAGACACAGCAATTCTAACCCCGGTGAAAGAACCTGGACCTATCCCTGTAGCAATTAAGTTAAGATCTCTCATTTTGACATTTCCCTGATTGAGCAAATTGAGGAGATTTTCAAAAATAGTAACGGAGTGAGATCTCTGTGTGTCATTGCAAAATTGTAAAGTGGTTTCAGCTGTTCTCAAAGCAATGAGTTCTATATTTGTTGCTGTGTCAATTGTAAGGATATTCAATTGTAATCCTCCGTTGAAAATCATTTATATATTCAATAAAAACTTCAATTCTATTTTTGGGTAACCTTGAACTGGCTCTTTCTGGCCATTCTATTACAGATACCCCATCCTTTTCCCAGTATTCTTCAAAAAACAGATTATTTAATTCGTTTTCACTTTCAATTCTATAAAGGTCAAAGTGATAAAAAGTTTTTTGTCCTTTATATATTTCCATAAGACTAAAGGTTGGACTTGTGATATCTTCGCTAATTCCAAGCCCAAGGGCTATTCCTTTGGAAAGAGTTGTTTTTCCTGTGCCCAGATCGCCATATATAGCTATTAAATCTCCCTCCCTGGCTTTTTCCCCTAAGATTTTACCAATTTTAAGAGTTTCTTCAGGGTTGTTTGTTACGAATACCTCTTTCATCTGGTGAATTTATACTTCCTATGTAATTTAATAAAAAGGATTCTTTGAGTCAAACTTTAATTGAAAATATTAGATGCTTATGATTAAAAGTGCTTTAATATTGTAAAGAATTTTAAAAAAATTGTAAAGTTTAAAATTTTCCTGATTTGACAGATTTTTTCAGTAATTATCCCTAAATATAATTTTTAGTGTAAAATTAAGAAAATATTATCCCTGAATCCTTAGGCTGCAGGAATAATAGAGTATTTTTATTTTAAAAGAAGTTAGGGAATAAATACTGGATTTTTTAAATTTTAAAACAGATAAGATAAAGATTTAGCAATTTTTGTCTGTTTTAATTTCAATATTTTTTTATAGAATTGAAATTTTTTAATTGCAGATATAATTATGCGTTCTTTTATGGTAAAAAAATTTTAAAAAGGTGTGACATTGAGAGCCAACAGCAAGGAAGAAAAAGTTAAAGAACGCAAAAAGAGAATAACAGAAGCTCTTAAGAGGCTGTTGCAGAGGCAGGTTTACTCACAGATTTCCATTCAGGAAATAGCTGATGAGTCGGGCTATTCCAAAGGTGGAGTTTTGCATTATTTCCCAACAAAGGACGATATCTATATAGAGCTTATAAATGAGCTTTATGCAGATCTTGAATATAATCATAGAAGACTTTTGCAGATAGATCTTGATCCAGATGAAATAGCTCCAATATCTTCTCTTTTGAGTGTTGAAAGCTTTGTACTTGATCGATCTAATATAATTATACTTATCAATGTAATACTATATTCCTTTGAAAATGAAACCATAAGGAATATGATCAAAAAATTCTTTGCAAATCACAGGCTATTTTTTGAAACAATTCTTAGAGAAAATATGCGAGATAAAACAGGACCCTTTGATCTTGATACAAAGACAATAGCACGGGTTATTCAGTCAGTGGTCTTTTTTATGGGCGTCATAGAGGAATTTGATCCAATTGATCTGGATTATGCAAAGATTGTTCGCTATGTAACAGATCTTCTCAGATCCTGAATTTGGGCTACAACCTGATTGTAGTCTCTTTTTGCCTTTGCTAAAGATGTAATTTTATTCAGGCAATTGTCAAAATGACATTGTAAAAACACTTGCTAATTCCATCCTTTTTTAATAATATTCCAATGGATTTTTACAAATGGAGAGCCTTTTGATGATAAACAGGGATGAGCTTTATAGCAATCTCAACAACGGCTTGCTCAGGGAGAGATCTCGCATATTAAAGAGCAATTTAGAAAAAAATCTTCCACTTATAAAAAAAAATGGGGGATTGCAAAAGATTGTTAAGGATCTTGACGGTAAGGAGGTCTTTGTAATAGGAGCAGGTCCCTCTCTTAATAAGGAATTGCCTATTTTAAAGAAGTATTCTGAAAGATTGAATGTGGTATATATTGCAACAGATATGGCCTTGAGGCCATTGTATGAATATGGGATTACCCCTCACTATGTTATAACATGTGAAACAACGGCTTCTGATTTTTTTTCCTCTATGGATACATCGCGCTCTCATCTTCTGGCCTTTTCTTGCTGTAGCCATTCAAATCTCCGCAAGTGGAATGGTAAAATAAGCTTTTATAATTGGATGATTGAAAATGATTTTTATTCATTGCTGTGGGATGAGGCGGGGAGAGATTTGGGTTTTGTTGCAACAGGTAGCATCGTCACTACTCAGGCTATATCTATTGTCCTTGGCTGTGGCATTTCATCTCTGGTTATAGTTGCAAATGATATGGCTTTTTATGATCGCTTCTATGCAGAAAATACTCTTAGGGGAATTAAAAGAACATTAAATATTACAAGGCTAAATCCTGTGAGCAATTTTGATTTTAAAATTTCAAGAAATGCCAGATTTTATGATATATTTAGAAATGGCAAAAAATACTATACAAACGATCAGTTTCTTGCTGCCAAATACTGGCTGGAAGAGCTTTTTGGAAGCAGACCCTTTCCAGTTGTAGATTGCAGTGAACCTGGATGTTCAGAAAAATATGTAACAAAGATGACTTTGAAGAATTATTTTGAAAAAAAGAATAAGAGAGGTAAAAGGCCATGATGATTACACTTCATAAGCTAAATGGAGAATCCTTTTTGCTCAATGCAAGTCATATAGAGACCATAGAAAGTAAGCCAGATACAGTAATAACTCTTACAAACGATAGAAAGTATATTGTTCAAGAAACTCCTGAAGAGGTCCTTGTTAAAATTGATAATGCTATAAAAAATGGTATTGTCTTATTAAAATAAAGATTACATTTATTTTTAACTCTCTTAGCTTTTATTAACTCAAAATATTTACATTTAAGGCCGATTAGATTATAAAAGAGGCACTATTGTTATATGAATATTTTAAGCTAAATGAATAAATTAATTGACATGAATAATTAAAATATGTTATTATGTCTCATAATTATGTTCATTTGCTCTGTGCTGTCTTTTTTGTAACCTTGCACAAGGTTGTTGCTTATAATAAATATGGTGGTTTCATATGGCTGATGATGATAGAGATTTAGCTGAAGAGGAGAGTGGTGGGTCTGCTTCGGAGACGAGCAGTGCGGCTACTTCTAAAATTGTAAAGATCCTTCTGTATGTTGCAGGGGGTATTATACTTGTGCTTCTGGTAACAGGTATATCCTATCTTGTGTCTACGACTGTTACAGAAAGCAAAAGAGAGAAGAGTTATGATATAATTGCAGCTCCGCCTCCAGAGCCTCTGGCAACCTTTGAGCTTCCACCATTTTCTAAGTCAACGGCGGATGCAGAGCCACATTTTATAAAGATGACTATTTCTCTTGCTTATGAAGCAAGTCCTTTGATGAGTGCAGAGCTTGCCAATAGGAGGGATGAGATTCAACATATTGTAAATGTAATACTTCAGGGTAAAACAGTTGAGGATCTTAAAGATAAAGATGATATGATTACTCTTTCTGAGGAGATTAAGGCACATATAAATCTCAGACTTATAGCTGGTAAGATTAAAGAAGTTTATTTTAAAGAATACCTTGTGAATTAGATTATAATTTTTTGTTGCTATACTTTTTGTTTGGCTTGTCGCTTGATAATTTTTACTGGAGGAATTTATGGGAGACGGCTCCTTATCACAAGACGAAATTGATGCTCTGTTACAGGGAGCGGATGATATAGTTTCAGGTCCAGAACCTTCCATGGGTTTTGACGCTCCTCCTTCCCGTGGAGCTTCTTCTTTTTCTCCTATGGAGAGTAATAATATTCGCAATATCTTGAATTCTTCCATATCCGCTGTTGCTCCTGCTTTGAGTGGATATCTTGGCGGCCGTAATCTGGTTTTTTCAAATCCAGTGGTTGAGGCCAAGCCTCAGGAGACCATGAGGAATGATTTCCGTGGGAGATTTGTGCAGGTTGCAGTGAATTTCACAGGGGCAATCTCTGGACGGAATTTAGTAGTCTTCAACTATAGAGATGCTGGTATAATATCCTCTCTGATGATGGGTGATGATAGCGGCACACCTCCTGCAGAAATAACTGATGCTCATCAAAGCACAATTCAGGAGTTTACAAATCAGCTTATATCCTCCCTTGCTACGCAATTTAGCGGTAAGGTGGGAGGTGGTATTGGGACATCCCCTGCTGTTGTATCTGTTGCAAATACACCAGCAGAGCTTCAATTACCTCCTGGCGAGGTTATAAAGATCACCTATGACATGACAATAGATGGAATTCTCAATTCAAAACTTTATCATATTATAGATGCGGGAATTGCTGGTGTTCTTGGGACTCTTGGCGCACCTCAAGTATCACCTCAGCCTCAATATCAATATACTCCACCTCAGGCGCAAATAAGCTCAGTGCGTTTTCCTCAAATGGGAGAGAGTATCTCCTCAGGTGGCTATGGTGATATTAGCCTTCTTCTTGATGTGGAGATGACATTGACTGTGGAACTTGGAAGAACCACAAAACTTGTTAAGGATATACTTGGACTGGGTGAAGGCTCAATTATCGAGCTTGATAAACTCGCTGGTGAACCTGTAGACCTCCTTGTAAATGGAAAGCTTATAGCTAAGGGGGAGGTTGTTGTTATTGATGAAAATTTTGGTGTTCGTGTAACTGATATTGTAAGTCAGGACGAAAGATTTAAATCTATTAACAGATAGCTTATTTAAAAATTTTTTTGGAATCTGGATAAATATGAGACATAATTCATCACTATCTTATCGCCATAAATTAAACTTTAGCACAGCTTTTTTTGCCTTTGTGTTGATAGTTTTTTTGAATTGCCTTTCATTCTCAGCTTTAGCTCAGAGCTCCTCTAATGGTCAGATCACGCAGCAAGGTCAAAGTGAGACTAAAGCAGAAGAAAAAGTTCCAGGCCAGGCCTTTGATGAAAGGGCTTTCGGCCCTCAGGTAGAGGAGGAATCCTTTGTCTGGATGATTATAAAAACTATTTTTGTTCTTGGGCTTTTTGCTGGTGGTTTTTATTTATTTTATAAATTTGTGACTCAAAAAGCGGGATTGCAGGTATCCGGGCATGAGGCCATAAGGATTCTCTCTATGGTTCCTGTTGGGCCAAATAAAACTCTTCAGCTTATTGATATCGCAGGTAAAATTTATCTTATAGGGGTATCTGAAAGTGGAATAAATCTCCTTACAGAAATAGAGGCAAAGGATGAAATCGATAGAATAAGATTGCTTAGCTCAAGATCAACTCCTATCAAAGAACTGACTTTTCAGGATTTTCTTGGACAGCAGATAGGATGGGTCATTGACCGTGTTTCTGATATAAAAGATAGATTTACAGATAAAAAATCAGCAAAGGGACCAACTGGCACAAAGAGAACATCGCTGGAAGAGCGAGATGTAGATTTGAGTTATTTATCCAGACAAAAAAGCAGACTAAAAAAAATGAATGGTGATGATGAAGAATAAGAGATTTTTATTTTTGACTTTTGCTCTTTTGCTTGTGCCTGCTGCATTGCTTGCCCAGAATGCAGGGGGAGTTACTATGCCAATACCAAAAATAACTTTCAATGTTACTGAGGCAAATAATCCAAAAGATGTCGCATTGAGTTTACAGATATTATTCCTTTTATCGATACTTACACTTGCACCTTCTATTATAATAATGATGACTGCCTTTACCCGTGTGGTCATAGTCCTTGACTTTGTTAAAAGAGCTTTATCTTTACAGCAGATGCCGCCAAATCAGGTTATTGTTGGACTGTCTTTGTTTTTAACTTTTTTTATCATGGCTCCTACCTTTACCGAAATAAACGAAAAGGCTCTTCAGCCCTATCTTAATGGTCAGATCTCAAATCAACAGTTTTTCGACAGAAGTATGGAACCAATGAGAGAATTTATGTTTAGACAGACAAGAGAAAAGGATATTGCACTTTTTGTTAAGCTTGCAAAGATTGAAAAGCCCAAGTCCAAAAAGGATATTCCTTCTTATTGTTTGATACCTGCTTTCATGATTAGCGAGTTAAGAATTGCCTTTGAAATTGGCGTTTTGCTTTTTTTGCCTTTTATTGTGATAGATATGATTATTGCAAGTGCTCTTATGGCAATGGGTATGATTATGTTGCCACCAGTTATGATATCGCTGCCTTTTAAGCTGATTTTGTTTATATTGGTCGATGGCTGGAATTTGTTAGTCTATGAGCTTGTTAGATCCTTTAAATGAAGAGGTAAACTATGACCGATCTTATGGTGATTAAAATAATGCGAGAGTCTTTAATGACTGTATTGATAGTTTCTGCTCCAATTCTTGGTGTTGGTATGTTTGTAGGCCTTATTATTTCCATTATTCAAACAACCACTTCTATTCAGGAGCAGACTCTTACTTTTGTCCCAAAAATTGTGGCAATATTTATCACTATTATCCTGCTTGGGTCATGGATGATTAGAGTTTTAGTAAATTATACAAATAATATATTCTTTCTAATAGAAAAGATAGGGATGGGTTAATACTTAGACGATGGAATATTTTGTAACTAATTTTCAGGCATTCCTCCTTGTTCTTATCAGGATAAATGCAATGATGATGGTAGCCCCATTTTTTTCCAGTGGGGTTATTCCATTACGTCTAAAGGCTATGCTTTCTTTTTTAATAACATTGGTTGTTTTTCCTGTTCTCTCTGCAACAACCGTAAAAGTTCCTGGCACCATGGGTCTTTATTATTTACTTGTATTGCAGGAAGTGGTCATTGGTATTTTCATTGGATTTCTTGTTTCTATAATATTTTCTGCATTTCAGCTTTCGGGACAATATTATGCAGCTCAAATTGGCTTTGGTATAAATGAGGTTTATGATCCTCTGGCTCAGGTTTCTGTTCCACTATTGGGCCAGATGAAGAACTTTATAGGAATACTTGTGTTTTTATTTATCAACGGCCATCATTTTTTGATAGAGGCTATATGTCGTTCTTTTGAACTTGCTCCTTTCTTTGGAGTAAGCAAGGCCGCTACAGGTGGTTTTTTGAAATACATTGTCTATGCCTTCAGTGGTATGTTTATTGTAGCTCTGAAGATTGCTCTTCCCATTGTTGCTGTGTCTTTTTTAATTTCTGTTTCTATGGGAGTGCTTGCAAAGGCTGCTCCTCAGATGAACATTATGATGCTTGGCTTTCCTTTTCAGATCTTTGGAGCTTTTCTGTTGCTTATAATTACAACGCCAATGGTGATTAAGATTATGCAGGTTGCAATCGAGAGGAGTATTAAATTTTTAACGGGGGTATTGCTACATTGGCCAGGTTAACTGACATGACTGATTTTTTGACTCAGCATTATTTGCACCATGACCCCTTCCTGGATTTTAGGATTGATCTGCAACTTTTTGCTGCTGAGGATGAAGGTCGTACAGAAGAGCCTACAGAAAAGAAGTTACGGGAAGCAAGAGAGAAGGGACAGGTTGCCAAAACTGCTGAATATCCACAGGCTGTTGTAGTCCTTGCAGGATGCTTTGCTTTGTTTATATTTGGATCATGGATATATGACTCTCTGGCTATGATTACAAAATATTATTTTTCGTCATTTTCACGAATTGTATTTTCTGAGCGCAATATTAAACTGGAACTTTTAAAGCTTATTCTGGAATCAGCTAAGTTGCTTTTCCCTATTTTTCTTGCAGCAAATATTGCTGCAATCATTTCTGAGGTTTCTCAAGTTGGATTTCAGATATCCACTCATCCTTTGCAGCCTGATTGGAATAAGATACGTTTTGACCCTGCAACCATGTTCAGGAAGATATTTTTTTCAAGACAGGTGTTTATAAATCTTGTGAAATCAATCGCCAAGGTTGTTATTCTGGGCTTTGTGACCTATCTCATTATTGCAAATGATTTTGATGAGATAATAAAAACCCCTGATATCTCTATTGGGCTTGCTATGAAAAATATACTTTTCATAGCCTTTAAGATTATTGTATGGAGTGCAGTTGTTTTGCTAATAATATCAGTTCCTGATTACTTTTTCCAGAAGATGGAATTTATTGAATCTCTAAAAATGACCAAGCAGGAAGTAAAAGAAGAATGGAAGGAGACCATTGGAGATCCTCATATTCGTGCAAGGATGAGGGAGATGCAGAGAGAAATTCTTATGAGAAACATGATTCGTGAGGTCCCAAAGGCTGATGTGGTTGTTACCAATCCAACTCATTATGCTGTTGCACTTAAATACGATAGAGAAACAATGATCGCTCCTACTGTGATTGCCAAGGGTGTTGATAGCATGGCTCTTAAAATAAGAGAGGTTGCACGGGAAAATAATATTGAGATTATTGAAAACAGGCCTCTTGCGCAGGAGCTCTATAATAGGCTTGATATAGGTGATGTTATTCCAGAGGATCTCTTTAGGGCTGTTTCGTATATATATGCTGAGCTTTACAAAAGACAGGATAAGCTCAGAGAGATTGTCTAATTTTTTATGGTTCATGAGACTTTGAGAGTTTTCATGGCATAATGGTTTTAACTTTACAGGAGTAAACTATGGCAGAAGGTAGATTATCCCTTGCACCTGGCAACAGGCAGTGGATGCAAAAGACTGACATACTCATGGGAATAGGTGTCATTGTAGTAGTAATGATGCTTATTATTCCTTTGCCAACGATTATTCTTGATTTTCTCATGGCCGTAAGCATCATGATTGGGCTGCTTGTTTTGATGATTGTTCTGTTTGTCCATAGATCTTTTGATTTTTCTATATTCCCATCATTGCTTCTAATTACAACTATCTACAGGCTTGCACTTAATGTATCTTCAACACGTCTCATTTTGCTTGAGGGAGCGGCATTTGACGGTAAGATCATTCGAACATTTGGGAACTTTGTTGTCGGTGGTAATTATGTTGTCGGCTTTATAATATTTATAGTTCTTGTTGCTGTCCAGTTTATTGTAATAACAAAAGGTGCAACAAGAACAGCAGAAGTTGCTGCAAGGTTTACATTGGATGCAATGCCAGGTAAGCAGATGAGTATTGACTCAGACTTAAGTAATGGACTTATAACAGAGGAGATTGCACGGCAGAGGCGTGAGGAAATTCGAAAAGAGGCTGATTTTTATGGAGCCATGGATGGAGCCTCAAAGTTTGTGCAGGGAGATGTTAAGGTAGGTATCATCATAACTGTTATAAATATAGTCGGTGGTTTTATTATTGGAATGGTGCAAAGAAATGAAAGCTTTGATGTTGCGCTTAGAACCTATACATTGCTTTCCATAGGTGATGGTCTTGTAAGTCAGATCCCCTCTCTTTTGATTACAACTGCAACAGGTATTATTGTTACAAGAGCTGTTTCCAATGAAAATTTTGGTGATCAAATATCACAGCAGCTTTCGGCCCAACCAAGAGCTCTTTATATAACAGCAGGGGCTCTGGCTGCGGGGATTCTTATCCCTGGATTTCCAAAGATTTCTCTTATTTTGCTTTCAGGCTCTCTTGCAGGTCTTGCATATTTGCTCACTCAGACTCAGCAGGAAGAATTGCAGCATAAAGAGATTGAAGCAAGGCAGGCTGCTGCAAAGGAAAGCAAACCTGAATCAGTTTTACCGCTTATACAGATTGATCCCCTTGAGGTTGAAATTGGTTATAATCTTATCCCACTTGTAGATCCGGAACAAGGGGGAACCTTGCTTGATAGAATAACAAACATTAGAAGACGAAGTGCCCTTGATATGGGACTTATTGTCCCTCCTATAAGAATAAGGGATAATATGGAGCTTGAACCAGAGGTCTATTCAATATTGATTAAGGGAGTTGAGGTTGGACGAGGTAAGCTGCAGGTTGGAAAGCTCATGGCTATGGATTCTGGAGATGTAAGAGAAAAGATAACAGGGGTTGAATTCATTGAACCAGTATTTAACCTCAATGCAATATGGATTGAAACGGATGTCAGGGATCTTGCGGAAAGCAGGGGATACACTGTGGTGGATTGCCCCACGATAATAGCAACTCATCTAACAGAAATTATCAAGAGACATGCTGATGAAATTCTTGGACGGGAAGAGGTGAAAAAACTCATTGATAATATCAGAAACGATTATCCTGCTGTGGTCAAAGAGGTTGAGGAAAGGATTAAATATGGTGAGATCCAGAAGGTGCTTCAAAATCTTCTTCGTGAAAGAGTTTCGATCAGGAATATGGTTACAATACTTGAAACATTGGCCACCTATTATAATTACACACAGGATACGGGAATGCTAACAGAGTATGTGAGAGGTGCTCTCTCAAGACAGATTGTTGGTTCCCTTGTAAATGAGGATAATGTCCTTTCTGTTATAACTGTTGATCCAGAGATAGAAAGCATTATTCGAAATTCAATTTATGAAGATCCTGTTGAGGGCAGAGTGGTTGGTATGGATCCTGATACTCACAATATCGTTGTAAATTCTCTCCTTGAGGCATATACAAGAGCATCAAGAATGGGATTTTCGCCAATATTTCTGGTTTCACCTCAAATCAGAAGCGTTACCTTTGCTCTTCTGGAAAGGGAGATTCAGGCACCAGTAGTTCTGGCATATAATGAAATTCCAAAAAATATAAAGGTTAATATAGTTGTATCGGCATTACTGCCTGCTACAGCTTAGATTGGAATATTGTGTAAAACGAAATAAATTTATAGGGAGTTAAGAGAATGAAATACGTAAAGATTGTTGCAGAAAACTATAATGAGGCTATTAAAAAATTGAGAATTGACCATGGAGATGACGCAATCCCAATCAGTCATAAGTATATCAAAGAAGGAGGTCTTTTTAAGAGTAAGCTCTTTGCAAAGGAGGTCGTGGAGCTTACAGCAGCAGTGAAGGATAAAAGACCTTTCCCAGGAGCTTCTTTATCTTCTCAAAAGAAGAGCACTTTTGATTTTATTGTTGATGATAAAAATGAGCCAGTTAAAAGTAGTAAGGTGCAGGAGATTATCGATAGAGCATCTTCCTCTGCTTCATTAAAAGTTGATTCGATCAACAAATCTATTGATAGCCTCAATGACAGCCTTAATAGCCTTAAAAAACCTGCATCCTCATTTAACTCCGATCCAGTTGAGAAAGTCATACCACAGGCTGCTTTGAATATTCCGTCAAAAGAAAAAATTGTCACAGATGATAGCAATGATGAGCTTGTTAAGCATATAGAAAAGGAAGTTCACGAAATAAAAGCTGCTTTAAATAAGCTCATAGAAAATCAGTCAAAGGAAAAAAATATAATAGAAGAAGATTCTCAACTTGCTCCTGTAAGGGAAATTTTATTAAATAATGATTTTGATCCACAGGAATGTGAGTATATTATAAGAGAAGTGAGAAATAGCATTAGCAGAGAAGAACTTAAAGACAAATACAAAATAGAGAAGAGTTTAAAAGAATTATTGAAGGGACGAATAGTAACTACAGGTCCAATTCAAAAGGGAAGTAGAAAGAAAATTATTATGTTTATAGGCCCAACAGGTGTTGGAAAAACTACCACTATGGCCAAGCTTGGTGCTATTCATTCCCTCAGGGAGGGAAATAAAGTTGCTTTTATAACAATAGATAATTATAGAATAGCAGCTACAGAGCAGCTAAAGAAATATGCAGAAATAATGAGAATACCTATACATGTGGTAAGTGAACAAAAACAGTTTAAAGATGTCATTGCCAAAGAAAAGGCAGATATAATAATGGTTGATACTTCCGGGAGAAGCCATAAAAATGAGCTTAAGATTGCTGAAATAAAGAGCTTTGCGGAGACAATTGATTTTGACTTTGAAAAAATTCTCTGCGTTAGTGCAAATACAAAAAAAACAGATCTGGAGCAGATATTTAAATCTTTCAATGTAATGGATTTTGATAGTGTAATAATTACAAAGGTAGATGAAACTTCTTATATTGGGAATGTCATCAATGTTGCCGATAAATATAATAAGCCCATTTCTTATTTTACCAATGGGCAGGAGGTTCCCAATGATATACGTGTTGCAGATGCTGAAGAGATTGCTGACATGATAGTTCGGGAACCAGTTAATCAATGATAAGGAGGCTTGCTGTGGATCAGGCAGCGAATTTGAGGAGATTGGTTTTAGAAAAAAAGAATGATGTTCCCTCTTCAACCAGAACTATAGTAATAACAAGTGGAAAGGGAGGGGTTGGCAAAACAAGTTTATCTGTAAGCCTTGCAATTGCTCTTGCTGAGGATGGCAAATCAGTGACTTTAGTTGATGCTGATCTTGGTCTTGCTAATATAAATGTGATATTGGGGATTATACCAAAATATAATCTCTATCATGTAATAAAAGGAAAAAAGCGACTTAAGGATATTATAATTGAGGTTCCGGAGGGTATTAAGATAATTGCTGGAGCCTCTGGTTTTCATCAACTTGCAAACCTTGAACAAAAGCAAAGAGATGAATTTATAGAGGCAATGAATGAGCTTGCAAGTGATGATTATCTTATTATTGACACAGGAGCTGGTATATCACAAAATGTTTTGAGTTTTGTTCTGGCAGCAGATGAGGTGATAGTTGTGACGACTCCTGAGCCAACTGCTATTACAGATGCCTATGGGATTATAAAGGCTATAGCTTCTCAGACTACAGAAAAAAATATTAAGTTGATAGTAAATAAGGCTCAGTCGGTTTCTGAGGGCAAGAGGGTTGCTCAAAGGGTTATCAATATAGCAGGTCAGTTTCTCAATATAAAAGTTGAAGATCTGGGATTTATATATGAGGATCCAAATGTTCCTAAATCTGTTCGTAACCAGAAACCTTTTTATGTAAGCTATCCTAAATCAAAGGCCTCTGGTTGTGTAAAAATGATAGCAGACAGGATAAATAATAAAGAGGTGTCTCCTGAAACAATAGGAGGGATAGGGGGATTTATAAAAAATTTGATTGGTCAGTCTGCTAATCACAAAGAAGATTAGAAAAAGGCTTGATTTGTTTAATAATATAATTAAATTACATAGAAGATTATAAGAAATGGTAATATAAGATGACTTTTCATGGATTGACATTAGAGAATAAGGTGGGTGCGGTTTTTTCTGCTGCTGCTTTTTTGTTGACCTTACTTGTTGGTATTATCTCTGGTGTTAAGTTTGGTGTTACAATAGTTAGATCCTTGATTTGTATACCAGTGTTTTTCGGCATTGGTTTTGGCATAATTTTTGTAATAAAGACCTATGTCCCAGAGGTATATGAGATGTTAGTCGAGGCTTCTTCAAAAGAGGAGCCTGTTGTGTCTAATTCAATCAATCAGGACGAGGTTGAGATAGATCATGAAGAGTCTTCAGAGGGTACAAGGGAGTCCAATCCAGAGTTTACAGAGCTTTCTGAAAAGGATTTTGACAAATATTCAACATTAGGTGATGATGGGCTTAATACAGCATTTAATGCATCAACTGGAAAACTGGGGAAGCATATAGTGGTGGATGAGAAATTTAGTAGTTATGAACCTAAGATTATGGCTCAGGCAATTAGAACAATGATGAGTAAAGATAAAGATTAAATTTTCCTGGAAAGAGTTTATGGATAATAAAAAATTTAAAGAATACGACTCAATTGATGAAGATAAACTCTGGGAGAGATATAGCAAGAGCAATGAGCAGAGTATAAGAGACTATTTTGTTTTGAAATATGCTCCTCTTGTTAAGTATGTCGCCGGAAAGATCTCCATGGGTATGCCTCAGAGTATAGAGTTTGAGGATCTTGTATCTTATGGGATATTTGGATTGTTAGATGCGATAAATAAATTTGATCCATCACGAGGCATAAAATTCAAGACCTATGCAATGACAAGGATAAGAGGAGCAATATTTGATGAATTGCGTTCAATAGATTGGATTCCCCGTTCAATCAGGCAGAAGGCAAAGCAGATAGAGCAGGTTATAGCAGAACTTGAAAATAAACTTGGACGAACAGTTGAAGATGAAGAAATTGCCAAGGAGCTTGGTATCACAAATGAGGAATTCCAGAATCTCCTCAATAAACTAAGTGGGACATCGATGCTCTCATTAAATGATGTTTGGTATCTGGGGGATGATAATGATGAATTATCAATACTTGAGACCTTAGAGGCCCCGGAAAATATGAATCCAGATATACTTCTTGAAAAAGAAGAAATTAAAGAATATATTATAGATGCTATAAAAAAGCTTCCAGACAAGGAAAAAAAGGTCATAGTGCTATATTACTATGAAGATTTGACCTTGAAGGAAATAGGTGAGGTTCTGGATGTCACAGAAAGCAGGGTCTCTCAGTTGCACACAAAGGCAATAATGAGGCTCCGAGGTAGATTGGGTAGAATTAAGTCTAATATAGTGGGTTGATATGCCAAGCCTAAAAGATCTCTTCATGGAAATAGACAGCGCCATTTCTGAGGAAAATGGCGATAACTCTCTTGAGGTCTATGCTGATTCGGTTAAACAGGCTCTTGAATTGGCTGCCAAAGAACTCAATGTGGATATTTCTGCTCTTGATTATGAAATTGTAGAGAAGGGGACAAAGGGGTTTTTTGGTATAGGCAGGTTGCCCTATCGCGTAATAGTCACGCCAATAAAACTTTCCACTGTAGAGATGACAGAGTTAGATGAGCTTGATTCTAAATTCTCTGGCTCTCATATTCCTGGTATTTCCCTGCAAAAAGAAGATAGCGATGGAATATATAAAATAAGAGTAACAAAGAACGGAGTGATGCTTAAGGTTATTCCTCCAAGAGGTAATGGGGCAAAGGTTGCACCTGAAAGTGTCGAAAACAAACTCTATGAGATGAGAATATCAAAGTTTGATAAGTCAGCAATTGCTAAAGCTGTAAAAAATGCCAGATCAGAATGGATTAAAGTGGGTGATTGGGTGCCAAACCCAAATTACGATGGAACGTTGCGTGTTGAAGTTACAGATGATGAGATGAAAGCCTATGTATATTTTAATCCGCCTCGTTTTAATGGCAGACATATGGATTATGATGATGTTATAGAGGCCTTGCGTAACGCAGGGGTTGTTACAGGAATAAAGGAAAAAGAGATAAATGATTATCTTGAGGAAATGGATTATAGAAGGCCACTGCTTGCAGCAGAGGGTCAGTATCCAAGAAATGGGCGCGATGCTTATATAGAATACAAAGTTAGAGTCGATAAATCCAGGGTTCAATTTGAAGAGGATGATAGCGGGAAGGTAGATTTCCGCAATCTTGAGCTTCTTGAAAATGTTGTGGCAGGCCAATTGCTTGCAGTGAAGGTCCCTGCTGAAGAGGGAATCCCTGGTAGAACAATAACAAACAGAGTAATACCGGCAAAATCCGGTAAGGATACCTCTATTAAATATGGTAAGGGAACTATTCTTTCTGAGGATGGGACAGAACTTACAGCAGAGATAAATGGTCAGGTGGTTTTTAAGCTTGGAAGGATATCTGTAGAGCCTGTTTACGTTGTGGGAGGGGATGTTTCTCTTGAAACAGGCAACATAGTTTTTCTTGGATCTGTAATTGTTCAGGGAAGCGTTCTTGACAATTTTGAGGTCAAAGCAGCAGGGAACGTTGAGGTTAAAGGAACAGTTCAAAAGGCTAATATAGAAGCAGAAGGGGATATCATTGTTCATCAAGGTATAAGCGGCAAAGAAGAGGCCAGGGTTGAGTCTACAGGGGGCTCAATTTTTGCAAAATTTGTCCAGAACTCAAATCTTATTGCAGAGAAGAATGTTGTTGTTCCTGAGGGGATACTACATTCAAATGTTGATGCAGGAGAAAAGATTTATTCAATAGGTCGCAGAGCTAAAATCGCAGGGGGAGTTATAAGGGCAGGTGATGAGGTAAATGCAAGGTTTCTTGGCGCTGAGGGTGCAACTCGAACAATTATAAGAGTTGGAATAAATCCAAAAATTTTACAGCAGATGGATGATCTCCAGAAAATTAAAGATGAACTGGAAAATGAACTTACAAAGCTAAGACTTGATATAAAGACCTTGACTACTCAAAAGCGAAATGCAGGTGGTAAGCTTGCTGATGAAAAGGAAAAACTTCTCACGGAGATGACAGAAAGAGAGGCCAAACAAAGTGAGCGCTTTGATGAGGTGAATTCGGAACTGGAGGAGTTAAATTCCTATATATCAATGCTGGAGCACAAGGGCAAGGTTTGTGCAGAGCGCATAGCCTATCCTGGAGTTGAGATATACATAAAAGATAAGGATTTCAAAATTAGAGATAACTATACCCATGTAACATTTAAACTTGAGGGTGGAGAAATACATATATCAGATTATGAGCCTCCAGATTTATCTGAAGGGACTCAAAAGATTACAACACTTGTAAGGCGAAGGAGGTAACTTCCAATGCCGATTAAGCCTATTGATCTCCAGACAAACATTGGCCAGATGACGGAGGTTGGTAAGGCGGAGCATGCAAGACATGCAGGTATATTGCAGCAGCAAAATGTACTTGATAAGGAAGCGGCAGAAAAGTCTAACCTTGTCAAGGATAGACTTGATGAATTGAAAAAAGGGGAGCAGACACAAATAAAAAATGAGGAAAAGGGCTCGCCCAAAAGAGAGGCCAAAAGGCAAGCTGGTGAGAAAGAGAAAAAGAAAGAAGACAAACCTGAGCCAATGAAAGATGATAAAATAGGTCGGATAATTGACGTTTTAAAATAAGATTTAGTTTTTTATTTTATGAGACATAATAAGGAATGAGGTCAAAATGGAATTTTTTCTCCTTTTTCTATTTAATATATTCACAGCAGTTGTGATATATCTTGTTTTGAGTTTAAAGATTGAAAAAAGCTCTGCAACATTTCAGGAGAAAAAACTTCGAAAAGAAATGGGGGAAATTATAACTGAATTTAATTCAACAGCAGAGCGTAATATAACTATCCTTGAAAACAAAATAAGTATTTTAAAACGACTCTTAAATGAGGCTGGCAATATAAAGGGAATAGATATGCGAGTCTTTGATAATGGAGATCTGCCAGGGATGAAAGGGGAAACAAAACTTCAAACCTTAGAAGAAAAAAATACTCCAGTTGAGAGAAAACCATCACATACCAAAGAAGTTATCCCTTCCAATGAAATTATATCTGCAGATGTGTCTAAGTTGCGTACTTTTGAAAAGACAGAAAAGGCCAAAGCAAAAGCTACCACTATGACAAAAGAAGAGAGGAAAAAGTCTATAGATTTTATTGAAGACAGCCCCATTGATTTTTTAGATATTTATAAAGAAGAGAAGGGCTCTCCAGTTGGACTTGAAGATAAAATTGAAGAAAGTTTAGAAGATAACATAAGTGAACTCTTTGCAAAGACAAAAGACAAATATACACTGATAAATGACTTATATTCCAAGGGATACACAGTCGAGGAACTTTCACGTTTTTCTGGATTGCCCTCAGGAGAGGTGCGTCTTGTCATAAGTCTTAATTCAAAAAATCTTTGATTTTTATTTGAAATTTATATTCTTACCTTGTTTGTTTTTTTATTTTTTTATATCTTTATTTAGGGATATTATTTTACCATAAGTAAAAAGAGTGAATTTTATGAATATTTAAGGTAGAGTTATGGAGCTGAATATAAAAAGGCTTACTGAAGAGGAATTTAAAAAGTTTGCAAAGCTCATATATGATGAAAGCGGCATTTACATGAAGGATTCAAAGATAACGCTTCTTTCTAACAGATTACGGAAGAGGCTTGCTGCTCTTTCTTTGAATGAGTTTAGTGATTACTATAAATATTTAGAAAGCCTTACAGGTGAGGCAAAAAAAAAGGAATATGAAGAGCTGTTGGATGTTGTTTCAACAAATGAGACCTATTTTTTCAGGAATGAACGCCATTTTGAGGCTTTGAAGGATTACTGTATACCAGAACTTGTAAAAATTAAAAAAGATAAAACTCTAAGGATATGGAGTGCGGCATGTTCAACAGGGGAGGAACCCTACACAATCGCAATTTGTATTATGGAGTCCATGAAATATTTACAGGGATGGAATATAGAGATAATTGCAACTGATATAGCTCCATCTGTCCTTGAATTTGCAAGAGAAGGATATTACTCAGGCAGAAGAATAGAAAAAGTCCCTCCTGAGTATCTAAAAAAGTATTTTACTCTTGTAGACAAAGAAAAAGGCCTTTACAGAATAAATGATAATCTTAAAAAGATGGTTAATTTTTATTATTTGAATTTTTTTAAGAATCCGTTCCCAAAAAATCTTGATATAATTTTTTGCAGGAATGTAATGATATATTTTGATAAGGCTCATCAAAGGGAATTGGTTGCTAATTTCTATCAATCAATTTATGAACATGGATATTTGTTCATAGGACATTCTGAGACATTGCATTCTATTTCTGATGATTTTCTTTATAAAAAGATTCTTGATGCGCCTATATATGTCCCTAAACCGAGGAGTTAATAAATGGCATTTGAGTTAATTAATGTAGGAATTGCAGACTATGGTGTGTCAAGGAGTCCTGATATTTTACGAACTATTCTTGGTTCCTGCGTGGGAATCTGTATATATGATCCACAGAGCAAAATAGGGGGGCTTTCCCATATCATGCTCCCAACATCAAAACGGGAATATGTAAATATACGAAAATATGCAGATACAGCCATACCAGCTATGCTATTGGATATGGAAAAAATGGGCTGCAGTCGCAACTCCTTAATTGCAAAGATTACAGGAGGGGCAACAATGTTTAAGCATACAGAAAATTCTCTAATGGGCGATATAGGAAAAAATAATATAACCACAGTGCGAAAGATTCTTACAAATCTTGGCATAAAAATAGTTGCAGAGGATGTAGGTGGTGACTATGGTAGAACAATAGATTTTTATCTCGAAACAGGTGAGGTAAAAATTAAGACTATCGGTAAAGAAACGAAGATAATTTAGGAAAAACTTATGGAAAGTATGACAGGCTATGCCTTTGCAGAAAAGAGTAATGATAATTTTTCGTACTCAGTGGAGATAAAATCTCTTAACTCAAAGTATCTTGAGATTTATGTTAATCTTCCAAAGATTTTGCGCAATGATGAGAATGAATTTACGCAAATTCTAAAAAAACACTTTGAGAGAGGTAAAATTGAGCTTACAATAGATATCTTTGACTGGAACAGCGCAAAGCCAGTATCCCTGAATACTCAGTTGATGAAGAAATATTATCAGGAACTGGAAACTCTTCATAAGTCCCTAAGGATAACAGAACCCCTGCGTTTTGAATCAGTGCTCCTTCTTGAAGGTATCACGCAAAAGGAAAGAACTGTTCTCTCTGATAAGGCAAAAAAGGACATATACTCAACTTTAAATTCAGTCATAGCAAAGACCATAGAAATGCGTAAAAAAGAAGGAGCAGTAATTAAAAAGGATATTCAAAGTTGTCTTGGAGCAATAGCAAAGGATGTGGCAAAGATTAAATCAGTCTCTAAAAAGGTTGTGGAGGAGAAAAAGGATATACTAAAAAGCAGGTTGAAGAATATAGCTGAAGGAAACATTGATTATACAAGATTATATACAGAAATAGCTCTTCTGGCTGAAAAGCTCGATATAAATGAGGAGCTTGTGCGTATGAATGATCATCTGGAAAAGTTTAAAGTTTTATTAAAAGATGAAGGCCAGGTGGGACGCAGACTTGACTTTTTATCCCAGGAGTTGTTTCGCGAGATAAATACAATAGCTGCAAAGTCCAATAACTCAGAGATCTCCCACATGGTGGTTGAGGTGAAAAATCACATAGACAAGATCAGGGAGCATTGCAGAAATATAGTTTAAATTACCTTATTTTGTAAAATCGCTTGACAGTTTTTTATATAAAAAAAGTTATATAGATTGGTTATGAAGACATCTCTTTTAAATATTGGTTTTGGAAATGCTGTTGTTGCTGAGAGGATTATAGCAGTTATTACTCCCTCCTCTGCCTCAGGTAAAAGGCTTAAGGAAGAGGCCAGAGAGAACAATCTGTTGATAGATGCAACTCATGGCCGAAAGACAAGATCCATAATCATTATGGATAGCAATCACATTATTCTCTCGGCAATGCAGCCGGAGACTCTTTCCAACAGGCTAAGTAATAACGCGGAAAGTTGAAATGATTTTTGTAATTTCTGCTCCATCTGGCGCTGGCAAGACCACTTTAATAACGAGGCTTCTTCGCTCCGATGACAGATTTATGTTCAGCATATCCACAACAACCAGGAAGATACGGCCTGGGGAGTCCCATGGAGTTAATTATTATTTTGTCTCAAAAGAAAAATTTTTGGAAATGATAGAAAATGATGAGTTTTTTGAGTGGGCAGAGGTCTATGGCAATTATTATGGGACTTCAAAAAAAGAGATTGACAGAATTTTAAAAAGTGGTAAATTTCCTCTTTTCGATGTTGATGTTCAGGGAAGTAAAATTTTAAGAAAAAAATTGCCAGATGCAGTTTTTATTTTTATAATTCCTCCATCGTTGAATATACTCAAGGCTCGTCTCATTGGGCGGCAAACAGAGAGTGAAGAGGAGTTAGATGTACGTTTAAAAAATGCAGCAAAAGAAATTAATGAATATAAAAATTTTGATTATGTGATTGTAAATACAGTATTAGAAGAATCAATGACTAAACTCAAAGCTATAGTAGAGGCTGAGATTTGCAAAACAAAGAATATTGAAGCTGACGTAAAGAAAATTTTGGAGGATTTCAATGATTATTCCACTTGATAAATTAATGACTTATGACAAAAATAAATATGTGTTTACCAAAGCTGTGATGAAGGCTGTTGACAAAGTGGGCAATATACAGAACTATCCAGAGAAAAACCTGAATTGGAAAGTGGTTCCTCATGTTTTGAAGATGGTTCTGGATGGTGAAATAAAATTTATATATGAAGAAAAAGATATTGAATAATTTATACTATTGAGTAAAATATTAGCAATAATAGGACCAACGGCAACAGGCAAGAGTGATCTTGCTGGGGAAATTGCAGAGGATATTTTTGAGATTATCTCTGCTGATTCTGTTCAGGTCTATAGATATATGGACATTGGCAGCTCCAAGCCAGATAAAGCTCTTCTGGAGCGAGTGAGGCATCATCTAATAGATATAGTTGATCCTGATTATCAGTTTACTGCTGGGGAGTTTTGCCAGAGATGTGTAAGCGCCTGCTCTGATATAAAGGATAGAGGGAAAATCCCTTTAATTGTAGGGGGCACGGGGCTATATATAAGCTCTTATTTTTTTGGCTTATCTCAAATTCCAGAAATAGATAAGTCTATCAAATTGCAGCTTATGAAGGAGGCCAATGAGAGGGGGCTTGAAAGCCTCTATGAAGAGTTACAACGAGTTGATGAAATCTTTGCCAGGAATGTCCACAAAAATGACAGGCAGAGAATAGTAAGAGGGCTTGAGGTATACAGAGGAACAGGTAAGCCAATTTCCTCTTTTTATAGTGAAAAGGCAGTTAATGTAAATTCAGATGTGTTGATAATAGGCCTTGAGGCTCACAGAGATATTCTCAAATTAAGGATTGAGTCAAGGGTTGACTTAATGATAAAGAAAGGGCTTGTGGATGAGGTTTATTCTTTGAGAGAAAGAGGCTATGGGTCTCATTTAAATTCCATGAGATCAATTGGCTATGGTGAAATAAATGATTATATTGATGGCAAGTATACTCTTGATGAGGCCATTGAGAAGATAAAGGTTAATACAAAAAGGTATGCTAAAAAGCAGATGACCTGGTTTAAGAGAATAAGAGAAGTCATCTGGCTTGATTTTAATGAAAGAGATAAAATAAAAGAAAAAATAAAAATCTGGCTAAAAATTTAGAGAGGGTTATTTATGAGTAAGCAGGTTAACAATCTTCAAGATGTTTTCTTGAATTCTGCAAGGAAAAACAAAACAGAAATAACAGTTTTTCTTGTAAATGGAGTCCCAATTAAAGGTAGGGTTGTAAGCTTTGATAATTTTACCATATTGCTTGAGGTTGATAAAAAGCAGAATTTGATTTATAAGCATGCTATTTCAACAATGGTTCCAAGCAAGCTGATTCCTTTCAAGGAAGAAGATGACGATTGATAATTTAATTTTTAAAGAGCGTAACTATGAAAGAGATTATTAAGCTTTTGATCAAAGTGCTGTTTGTTTCTGCACTGATATATCTTATGGCTTTTTCCATATATCTTCGCAAGGAAGATGAATTTTTACTCCTTAAAGATACAAATGGCAAGGTAATCTCTGTATTCAAAGGCAGGATAAATTTTATAAGAGAGGGCTGCCTGCCATGGAAGTATTCTGTGGAGAGGAGATCGCTTAAGAGTTCATTTTTTAGTAGTATCATTTTAACCATACCATCATTAAATTTGTTAGGAGAGGATACCTATTCAATAAAGATTCCTGTTGAGGTTGCTTATCGTATTGATATTGATAAATTTAACAATTTTTCAGCAATCTCCACTACTGATAGCCTTGAAAGATTCATACTCTCTGTAGCAGAAAATCTTTTGTCTGTTATTCTTCACGATATGCTTTCTTCCTATGATCAGGAAAAATTCCTTAGAAACGAAGGCATTTTTAATGCCTCAGTTGCACCTGAGGTCAAAAAGCGTCTCTCTTCTATTGGTATAGAATCTGATAAATTTGAGTTTATTTTGCCAGGATATTTTCCTGATAATAAACTCATTGCTGAGGCCATTCAAAAGACAAAAGAGATCAGAGATATAAATTTTAATATAAAAAAGCAGGAGATTCTGCTTAAAAGGGAAGCTCTTAAAGAAAGGGGAGATTTTGAATTTTATTATGAAAAATTATTAAAGATTTCTTCGTTAATAAAAGACAATCCTAACATTTTAAAATATATTTATATTGACAAATTAGGTGGCAATATAAAAGTAATAATATCATCTGATAAGACAGGACTTCCTTCTATGTTTGGGGATTTATCGGAGAGTAATTCATCTGTCAAAGGTGATATAGACAATTTAAGATAATGATATAATGATTAAAATAAGGAGTTAAATATGCCCTGCGGTAGAAAGAGAAAGAGAAGAAAGATCGCAAATCATAAAAGAAAGAAAAGAAGAAGACTTAATCGTCATAAGAAAAAAATCTGATGCAGGTGAAAGAGATTGGTAAAAAGCCAATCTCTTTTGGTATTAAAGCAAAACTTTTATCAAATTGCTATTGCAAGGATGGTTTATATGTATGGCGGAGGTGGGCTTTCATGGAAGCGAAGACCCTCTGAGATCAGGGGATATGAGAGAGCAATGTATGCAACTCTGGGCAATGGGGATTATATTCGAGTGGATTATAACCTGACAGAGGGTAGAGTACGGCTTTTTGTTGAGGTCAGTGAGGAGAAGAATTCATCTTATTATGCTGTGATTTCTGGTGGGAAGATTATTACAGAGAGAAATAACAGTGGAAGAACCATAGGTGTTGCAAAGGTTATATCTGACAGAGCTGATGAGTTTTCTACTCTCCCCAATAAGGAAGTTTTAAGACTCATCAATAAAAATTATGGAATAATCCCTGGTGAAGAATCAGAAAAAATAGCAAAGGAAGAGGAGAAAAAAAAGCAGCGTCGCGTTGTTAAGCAGCGCTACTTTAAAGATGAAAATGACAATCTGGAATCGCCCTATTATTCAGACTCTGCAACTGTTACCTCTAAAAGACGCATTAATTTTTTAGATCTGCTGGATTTTTTTGTGGGACTTTCTTTGGGTGGCCTTTCGTTTTTTATGTCTCAATACAATTTTTTTGTTCTTGGCGCCTGTCTTGTTTTCTGGGGGATACTGCTGGGTGTACTTGATATTTTTATAAGGGAAAGAGAGCCAGTCTTTATAAAGATTTTGCTTTTTCTTGTTTCTGGGACTGCTATATATCTCTATGAATATTTTATCTAAAGAGTCAGAGTCTAAAAAATACTCTCTTAATATGGCAAATGTTTATAAATTTTTATAATATTTGCTTTTTTTCTTGAAAAGAAAGGCTTGTTTTTGTTATATTAATTTAAAAATAGACAGGGATTGTGCTATGCATCAGAAAACTCAGGAAGTTATAAATTCAATACAGATTGTATGCTTTAAGATAGGTAATGAGGAATATGGTATTGATATATTGCAGGTGCAAGAGATTTTAAAGATTCCTAAGGTTACAAAACTTCCTAAGTCAAGCAATCATGTTCTTGGGGTAATTGATCTCCGTGGAAGAGTGATTCCTATAATAGATCTTGGCAAAAAGTTTGGAATTGTTTCAAATTTAAGTCAGGCCAGCAGGGCAATAGTTGTGAATATAGAGGGCAAGCAAATTGGCCTTGCAATTGATTCTGTAAGTCATGTAGTAAAGGTCGATTCCACAGAAATTGAGCCTCCTCCACCAGTGGTAAAGGGAATTTCTGGGAAGTATATTGTCGGCATAGCAAAGCTTAAGACTGGCTTTGTAGTTATTCTGGACATAAATCAAATCTTTTCCTCTGAAGAGATTAAGTCATTGTAAAAAAGTATTTTAGATTATACCTTAGAATGCAGCAATAAGTACTGTTTCTATTTCACTTTTTGAAAGCATTCTTGGGGTGTTGCGTATAAAAGGGTAGGAAGTGGCAATGTTTGCAATATCACGGAATTGTCCCTGGCCTATATTAAAACTTGATAGCCTCTGAGGGAAATCAATATCTATTTCAAGCTTTCTTACTGCTTCTACAGCTTTAATTGCAGCTTCAATAACTGTAATATCTCTAACATCCTCACCCATAACCTTTGACATCTGAACATATTTTCCAGGGGAGGTTGTTAGATTAAACTCCATTATATGTGGTATAATAAGTCCTATGGCTGTATCAACATCAAGGGAGCTTTTTGATGACAGTGCAAGAGCTATAGCCAGAGAAACGCAAAGGAAAGCCACAGAAAAGGAGATTCCAGACATAACTGAGGCTGTGGATAGATTATTTCTGTGAATTATATTATTGGGATCTTTGTAAAATGATGGCAGATTTCTAAATATTAAATCAATGGATTTAAGGGCATAGGTATTTATTACATCATTATTCATTGTTGATATTACAGATTCAGTAGAAAGTGCAAGGGAGCTAAGAGCTGTTTTTAGAATTTTTTCTGATTGAGCCAGAAATGTAAGCTCTGAATCCACAATAGTTGCCTTGGGATAGAGGTTAAGATTATAGTATACCTGATATGTTAGATCTTCTATATCTCGCAAATAAAATATTGGGGCAATTTCAAAACCAAAAGAGGGGTATGCAGGGATTGTAATTAGATTTATAGGAGGTTTGATTTTCTCGCCCTTTTTGATTAAATCATAACAAAAGAGATAATTTGTGCATAAAATAGCAATAGCCTTTGCTGCATTTATGGAATTGACTCCGCCAAAGCCTATGAGTGCATCGCATTTTGTTTTTTTTATAAATGTAACAGCATTATCAATATCCTCAGTGGTTGGATCTCCTGGCAATTCATCGTAGATTATGCAGCCCATATTGGAATTTTTAAAATATGAATAGAGCTCTGCCAGACGTTCCTGGTAAATCTCAAAATCAGCAGCAGTAGTAATAACAACAGTTCTCTTCCCAAATCTACTTATTATATCAGAAGAGTTTCTACTTATACCTGGTCTTATATAGATCTCTGTTGGTAAATGGAATTCAGGTTGTATTTTTCTGTCCAAAATCACTTCCTAAAAGTTGTTATTAATAAAAAAAGCGGACATACCCACTATACCCGCTTTTCAACCCCTGCCATAGTTCTTAATCTTATCTTAAGAGAAAACTTGCAATCCTGTCTGCAACCATTTCCAGTATTTTATGATCATTGAAATCGTATGTTCCGTCATTGATTTTCTGCTTAATTTCTTTAACTCTCTCAGCTCTTATGTCTGGAGTTTCTTTTGCTATTTGAGAAAGTCTTGCAGTCTCTGCAGCTTGCTTACCTTCAGAGGAAATAGATATAGTATCTGCCTTGACTTCCTCTTTCTTTGAGTGAGCAGGTTTGCTTTTTTTAGTTTCGGATATATTTCCTATATTTCCAATCTTATCAATAACCATAATCTGCATCCTTCTATAATCTAATAATATTATCGGTAAATTTTGTCAAATCTTTAATTAAATATATTTAAGTTAGACTTTATTTTCAAAAATCTATCCCTATTCCACAATATATTATTTTTAAATCCATTGGTTCCATGGAATAAAAAATCCTTTTATATAAAAATCCTCCTCTTATTATAAGGGAAGAAAGGTTTAGCTGCAAACCTGCATTTAATTCTCCTGAGGTGTCTCTGGATTTGACCTCCTGTAGAGGTGGGATGAAGGGCATTTGTGCATTGTATATAATTTGAGTTTTGTTTGTCCCTGCGCCCATACAGAAGTATAGTGATATTAAATCAACAGGCTTTACTTGAAATTGAATAAAAGCCGTTGTCCCATATATGATAAAATCGCTGTGGTATGTAAGATTCTTGTCGTCATTATCTCCATGGAGATAATCCATTTTAAATCCAATGGACACATAAGGGAATATGTCAAGGGATATGTAAGGTGAATAATATCTGCAATCATCAAGAACGTCGTTCCATGGGGAGTTGAATGTTCCTTTTCCATAATCAAATCCCACTGTGATGATTGACAGAGGTTTTTCCAGAAAGGCAAAAGGTGAATCCTTAGCTTTTTTTGTATCTTCTTTCCGTGGTTTTTCCTCTGTTTTAACTGGTAATGGTTTTTCTGCTATGATGGCTTTTTGAGCATAATCTCTATCAATAATTGATTCAATCTGCGACGATAGCTCCTCTGTAGTTTTTAAGAGATAAATTCCTGTTTCATCTTGCTCAGAGAAGGCTGTTGCAATTTTTTTATTCTCTATGCTATATACATATATGGTAACAAAAAGAGTCTTTTCACTGATTTCATAATCTCCATAGATTATATACTCTGGCAAAGCTTCTAAGTCTTTTAAATCTTTTCTGGATATCAAAGTCTCATTGTTTATGTCAAAATCCTGCGATATATATGTCCTGTTTCTTTTTATTGAATATTTTTCAGACTCAAGTAATTTTTTTGCAATTGTCTCTGCTATAATGTATGAGTAAGAATTATAATTTGTATTATCAGTTGTGGCTTCTTTGTCATAATTAAATTCGAGATTGTAAATAACAACTGAAGGCTTTGGCTCTTGAGCATATATAGTGTTAACATGAAAAAAAATTAAAAGAGCTATAAAGCACCCTTTTATGCTGTATCTTTTTATTATTGAATTTGAGTTTTTCATCTGTAATATTACAATCTCATTGATTATTGTTTTTATCGTCAAAATTTCTGTGCAATTTAAGAAATAAAAGATTCTATAACTGCACAGAAATTTGTCAGTTCCGTTAAACTTCATGTAGAATATTCAGCATTGATTTTCACATAATCAAAGGAGAGATCTGATGTCCACATGATTGACTCTCCATTGCCAAGTCCAACATCAATTGTTATTGTATAATTTCTTCTTTTTAATACGCTTTCAAGTTCTTTTAGGTCCTGTTCTGTGGGAGATCCTTTCACAAAAAGAGGTATATCTTCAACATATACAGAAAGAGTGGATTCATTTATATCTGCACCTGAATATCCTGCAGCGCATACAATTCTGCCCCAGTTTGGGTCATTCCCAAAGATTGCAGTTTTTACAAGGAGGGATTGTGATACAGCTCTTGCAATTTTGTCAGCATCATCATCTGTTGCAGCACCAATTGTCCTGATCTTAACACTTTTTGTTGCTCCCTCTGCATCATATACAATGAGTTGTGCTAAGGAGTCAAGAACAAAGAGAAGAGCCTCTTCAAAATCAGCCAGTTGATCTTCTTTAAATGGGGAAGGGAAATCTGGGGAGAGTATAATTGCACTGTCGTTGGTGGACATATCTCCATCAATTGTTATTGAGTTGAAGGTCTTTTTGATAAATTTGCGAAAAGTGCAATCAAGGTAATTCTTTTCAATAGGAGCATCAGTTAAGATAAAGGAAAGCAATGTAGCCATGTTTGGTGCTATCATCCCTGCACCCTTTGCAATCCCTGCTATGTAAAATTTTTCTCCATTTACAGTAAAGGATGCAGCAACCTCTTTTGGAATAGTGTCTGTTGTCATTATTGCTCTTGCCATTGCCTGGCCATTATTTCTATCAAGATTTGCTATAAGTTCATCATGGGATGAAAGCATTTTTTCATAGGGCAGTTGTCTGCCGATTATTCCCGTGGAGGCCATTAGCACAGATTCAGGAGAGACTCCAATTCTTTTTGCTATATCCTCTGTAAGTCCCCTTGCATTTTGTAGGCCCTCATGACCTGTGCAGGCGTTGGCATTGGTTGAGTTTATTAGAATTGCCTTTATTTTATTGTTTATTCTTTCCCTACAAAGTTTTACAGGGGCAGCTGTTATTTTATTTGTGGTAAAAACCCCTGCTGCATTGCAAAGGCTATCACTTACTATAAGGGAATAATCAATTCGATCAGAGTATCTGATGCCGCATTTTATTGCAGAGAATGTAAATCCCCTGACATTTTCAAGTCCACCTGATATTTTATCCATAGAATTAACCTTAAATTGTGAAAGTTTTTTCGTATTTTTTATTAAAAGCCCTCTGGATCAAGAAATATTTTTGACTTATTTTAAATATTAGGATATTATTCTTTTAAAGCTATAAATTATTTGAGTTTTAAATAAAAAATATATTGAAAAAATAGCTTTAATAATATAGAGGTATCATTTATAATGATAGATAAGTCCAGGTATATAAAAGAAGTGGAAATCGAAGAGAAAGATAAAGTTATAATTATTGCTCTCCCAAAATATTTTTATATAGGCAATATTGTTGAGGTTGAGCAGGCCTGGGATCAGGTTCTTAAAAAAGAGCCAACTGTAATAGGTTTTAATTGCCAGAATCTTGAATTTATAGATTCTTCTGCCATAGGGACCTTGGTTAAGTTTTTTAATACCTCTGTAAAAAATAGCATTGAAATGTATGTCTTTGGTCTCAGATCGGAACTAATTAAGATATTTGAAACTACAAAAATAAATAGAATAATGTCTGTAATAGAAAAAGACGAGTTTTACAAAAAATTTATCCGATAATATATCAGTGAAGTAATAACGTAGTTGACCAGAAAGGATGTAATGAAAAGGTTCTTCTGTTGTATAATATTTTTGTCTTTATTTAGTATTTTTTTATCATCCTGTGCTACCACAGGTAGGTCCTCTGTATCTTATCTTGTTCATGGCCCAAAGAGATATTCCATTGTCAAAACAGCTGAAAGGTATGTTGGAGTTAGGTATAAATATGGTGGAACCACTCCAGAGGGCTTTGATTGCTCTGGCTATTCAAGCTATGTCTACAAGATAAATGGCTTTACTTTGCCACATTCTGCTCAGCAGCAATATGCCAAAGGCAGGAGAGTCCCCATAAAGAAGGCCAAACCTGGTGATCTGGTATTTTTTAGAATTTCAGGTTGGAAAATTTCCCATGTTGGAATATACCTTGGAGATTATAAATTTATTCATGCGCCAAGCAGGGGAAAGAGAGTATGCTATGATGATATCCGAAAGGACTATTGGCGTAAACGCTATGCAGGGACTGTGACCTACTTCTGAGAAGAGTCGTTTTTAATTGGCTTTTTCTTTTTCACATAAGGAGTTTTAGCTTTTTCTTTTTCTTTGTTATCCTCACAATTGCTTTTGGACTTACCACAGAATTCATGGGAATTATCTTTTTCTTTTATGCTATTTTCAGAAGGACTTCCTGCGGCAAAAACTGCTGAGCAAAGCAAAAGTAAAATCAGTGATGATATTATTTTTTTTGTCATATCTTATTCCTTGTACTATCAAAAGGATTTTTCTAAGTGTAAATTAAACTTATATTTTCTAATCGATCAAGCAATATAGTAAAACACTGGGGAAAATATATCGTAAAATTAAGGTATAGTAGAGAGATAGTGTAGTAATAAATGAGAATGAAGATAAACTTTTTTGATTATTTTTTATAATTTATTTTTACTGCTGAGTTGTTCGTTTATAATTAATCCTAAATTTTCAGGGACTATTTTAGTGACGGATTTTAGAGCATCAAACTGTCAATTTGCCAGGATTATCAATAAACCTCATCATGTCTCCCAACATCGATTGGAATTATTATATCATTTTCAATAAGAAAATCAATACAGATACGATATGATATATTTATTGAAACTGAATATAGTTCAGATAATTTACCATCTAGTTTATGTAAGCGAAGTGAAGGATGTTTTGGATTAATCTCCAGTAGCTTTAGTGTCTTTTCATATTGCGACAATAGATCTGGATGTTTCTTTATGAATTTTTTAGCCCTTTTAATATAACTTTCAGTATAAATAATCTCAGCCACGAGTAATTCTCTTTACATGTTTTTCTACTGATTCCTTGTGAAATTTGCCTTCTTTTATGTCTTTTCTTGATTCATGCAAAGCAGCTTCAAGTTCGCATTCTCTCAGATAATTATATTTTTCAATGGGAAGAACCACATATTTGTTTTTCCCTCTAACAGTAATAATTACTTCATCACCTGAGGAAGTATGCTCATTTAATATGGAAATACCTTTCGTTTTTAGGTCATTTGCTGTTATTGTCTGTGCCATTTTTATATCCCTCAAATTAGTACTATATATAGTATGAATATTAGTACTATTTTGTCAAGTTTATATACACTATTAATGGCAAATTCTTTAGAATAATGTTTTGCCTATGCAAAATCGCAGCAGCCTTTTCACAGCGATTGTAGCCTATCCCAAGGGAGCGCCAGGGAGTGAAGAGCATAAGCTTTGTTATCTGAAGCGGCCAAAGTAAAAAGAGTCTACTCCAGTATTTGACAGGACGTTAAAGGCTGAGGAGAAAATGCTATTCAATATGTTCTAATTTAATTTCAATTAAAAATAGTTCTCTCTATATCAGCGAGATAGATATTTGATAAATGCTATATCCCGGAGGATTTAGCCACTTATTTTTAACCTGAGTTTTCCCTTTCCATTAAAACAAAGAGTTATGCACAACAATTTCTAATAAAATAATTGAAAAAATAAGCAATGTTTTTACTATGACTTTTCTTTGAAAGTAGTTAAAATTATATATGAAGTCAATTCTGAAGTAAAGAGGTTAAGGCCATGACAGATAAAATTTGGAGTTTGAAGCAAGAATCAACATGGAAGACCAAAGTTGGCCTTGCAGAAATGCTTAAGGGAGGAGTAATAATGGATGTTGTTACTCCAGAGCATGCAAAGATTGCAGAGGATGCAGGAGCTGCAGCAGTTATGGCTCTTGAAAGGGTTCCTGCTGATATAAGAGTAGCAGGTGGTGTTGCTCGCATGTCAGATCCTGAGGTGATAATAAGAATTCAGGAGGCTGTTTCTATTCCTGTGATGGCAAAATGCAGAATTGGACATTTTGTAGAGGCGCAAATTCTTGAGGCCCTGGGTGTTGATTTTATAGACGAGAGTGAGGTTTTGACCCCAGCAGATGATAGATACCATGTAAATAAACGCAATTTTAAAGTGCCCTTCGTTTGTGGTTGCAGAGATCTGGGAGAGGCCCTGAGGCGAATTGGGGAAGGTGCAGCTATGATTAGAACCAAGGGTGAGGCAGGCACTGGAGATATAATTGAAGCTGTTCGTCACATGAGAACTCTGCAGGATGAGATTCGCAGAATTACAAGTCTGCCAGAGGAAGAGCTTATGACTGTTGCAAAGGAGTTGGGTGCCCCATACGAACTGGTTTATGAGGTTGCAAAAACTGGCAAGCTACCTGTGCCTAATTTTTCAGCAGGTGGTGTTGCAACTCCAGCAGATGCTGCTCTTATGATGCACCTTGGAGCTGAGGCTGTATTCGTTGGCTCTGGTATTTTTAAATCAGGGAATCCTGCAAAGAGAGCTCAGGCTATTGTCCAGGCTGTGACTTATTATAATGATCCCAAAAAGCTGGCAGAGATATCCCGCAATTTAGGTGAGCCTATGACGGGAATCGGAGTTACTCAGCTTAAAGACAGTGACAAGCTTGCAGGTAGGGGTTGGTAGAGCTTAATGTCTAATGCAAAGAAGATAGGCGTCCTTGCCATGCAGGGAGCCTTTCATAAGCATTGTGAGATGATTGAAAGGCTTGGCCATTTCAGTTGCCAGGTGAGAACATCTGAGGATCTGTTGACCTGTGATGCTCTCATAATACCTGGTGGAGAAAGCACTGTAATGAGCAAGCTCATTACAAGAAACAACCTCCTTGATATAATTATTCATAGAGCAAATAATGGAATGCCGATCTTTGGAACCTGTGCAGGATTGATACTTCTTGCAAGCAATGTTGTAGCTTTTGAGCTTCCACTTTTGAGATTACTTGATGTCACTGTTGAGAGAAATGCCTACGGGAGGCAGCTTGAGAGCTTTGAGGCTAATCTGGAAATTAAAGGTATGACAGAGCCTCTAAGGGGGATATTTATTAGAGCCCCAAAAATAATTCATCTTTCTGATGAAGTTGAGGTTTTAGCTGCCTTTGATGGAGATCCAGTTCTTGTCCGTCAGGGCAATATTCTTGGAGCAACATTTCACCCTGAGCTTACAGATGATACAAGAGTTCATGAGTTCTTCTTATCAATGCTTGCCCAATAAGCTACTTTTAATATCTTTAACCGCAACAATTTTTAAAAAATTTTACTGCAAGGTAATGAATTCCCGGCAAAGTTCTGTGTAATAGGGAATTTCCTATCTAAAAAACTTGAGGGATAATAGTGCTTTTTAATATAAAAAATAATTGCCTCTTATTGGCTAATGTGAATAAATAAGTCAGAGGTAAAGTCATGGAGATAAATGAAAAGTTACAGTCACTAATAAATAACTCAGATTTGATTGTTGCAGTAAACTCTGCAAAGGAATTGATGAATATTACTTCACGACCTCTTTTATTAGATGAGATAGAATTGCTTAAAAAAAATGGAAATCGCTCTGACAACTGGGAAAATATAAGAGTTGTTGGTGATTTCAATGGAGAATATATAAGAGATAATTATTTTTATGGAAAGGTTGTGCTCCATGAATTTACAGGTGCCTTGGTAAAATTACGCAATTATTCATCTTTTACCTCTGGTATATATAGAAGCGCAATAGGGAATTGTATAATCGGCAAAGATTCTCTTATTTATGAGTGTAAGCTGCTTGATAATTTCATAGTATCCTCTGGTGCTATTATTTTTAATGTTGGCACAATTGCATCAAAAGAGAGAAATTCTTTTGGAAATGGCGAGATTATACCTATTGGGCCAGAGACAGGGGATCTGGCATTTCCAGTCTTTGCAGAGATGGATATGGAAGCAGCTATTTTTATACTTAACAGCTCTCATACGCCAGAAATATTTTCGGAGTATGTAGCCCTTTATAGGAATTTGCTTTCTCTGGGAAAAGGATTCATAGGAGAAAATGCATCTATAATAAACACACTTTCAATAGAAGATTCTTTTATTGGCGATTATGCAATTGTTGATGGAGCTATAAGGATCTCTAATTCCACTGTTTTGAGTTCCATGGATGAGCCTTCTTCTTTAATAGATGGGGTCTTGGCAGAAGGAGCACTTATACAGAATGGCTGTCATATTAAAAAAGGAGCTGTGCTTTTTAATTCACTTTTAATGGAACATTGTGAAGTGGAAAATCAATGCAGAGTCTCTTCCTCTGTTATTGGGCCTAACTCTGCATTGGGAGGGGGTGAGGTTACCTCAACCTTTGCAGGTCCTTTTACAGTGAGTCACCATCAGTCTCTGCTTATATCGGCAATCTGGCCAGAGGGCAAGGGTAATATTGGCTATGGAGCAAATGTTGGGTCCAATCATACGTCAAGGCTGCCAGATCAGGAAATATATCCCGGGGAGGGATTGTTCTTTGGACTTGGCTGTAGTATAAAATTCCCTTCATGTTATCGCAAATCACCTTATTCTATAATTGCAACAGGGACAGTAACTCAGCCTCAAAGAGTTGAATTTCCATTTTCTCTTATAATACCAAATTCTTATGGAGAGAGAGATATTCCTCAAAGTTTTAATGAGCTCATACCAGCATGGGTGCTTAAAGAGAATATGTTTTCCATTGTGCGCAATGAATCTAAATATAAGATGAGGAATAAATCACGAAGAAATAAAATAGTCTATAAAATATTCAGACAGGATATAATAAATTTAATGATTGATGCAAGAGAACGATTGAAAAATGTTAAATCGATAAGGGAATTTTATTGCGGCGATGATATTCCAGGGTCAGGGAAAAATGTAATCAGAGAGGAATCAAGGCTTGGGGCTATTGCAACTTATGATTTTTATATACGCTACTATACTCTTTATTGCCTTTATCAGAGACTTTGTGAGCTTTTGCAAAGAGGCAAATCCCTTGATGAGCTTTACACTCCTACAGAGAACTATGAATGGAACCATGCCCTTGGCCTTCTTCAATCAAATAAGCATAATTTTTCAACACTTAAATCTGATCTAAGGGAACTCATTGCATGCCTTGAAAAAATACAGAGCAGTATTTTTAATTCAAGACTTAAAGACTTTGAAAGAGGGAATAAGATCATAGAAGGTTATGAACGATATCACAAACCCCCTTCTCATGAAATGTTTATCATAGAATTTAAAGAAACAACTAAATCTCTAATAACTTCTATTGAAGATGTGATATTGAAGCTTTAGAGAGCTTTTAAATGGGCAAATCTTCAATTGCCTCTATTATGCCTTTTAGAACCTCTTTGTTTGCAGATTTTATAGATAGCTCTTCTACCTTAGCATAGGCCTCGTCAATTAGAGATTCGTGGCTATTTATTGTTTCTTCAAGTCCACCAGAGTCTTTAATTGTGCATCTTATCCATTCTATATCTGTAGGAGTTTTTGATTGAGAAAGAAATTTTTCTCTGAATATAGTAAAATCCTCGTCAGATAATTTTTGCATGGTGTTGTGTATGAGCAAGGTAAACTTTCCCTCTACCAGATCGCTATCGGAGGGTTTCCCTGTTTCAGATTCAACTCCAAAAATGCTGAGAATATCATCTCTTATTTGAAAAGCAAGCCCCAGGGTTAGGCCAAAGTTTTTTATAGCCTCAAGCTCATGTATCCCCTGACCACCGCTTAAGACATATCCCATTGTCATTGGATATGCAATAGTATAGTATGCCGTTTTCATCAAAGAAATGAGCATTGGAGCCTCTGTATCTTTCTCCAGTGTTATAGGCAGAGTGTTTAGTGAGTCTAAAATTTGACCCCATGCAGTTTTTTCGTATGTCTGTGAAAAAATCTTCAAAAACTCTGTCCTTATGCTATTTCTGATCTTTGCATTGGCAATAATCTCAAGGGAGCAGGAAAACATTATATCAGCAACAATTGAAGCAATATCTGTTCCTATATATTCATTCCGTGTTTGAGGCCTGTATTTATCTCCAAGCAATATGTGCATAGCTTTGCCACCCCGCCTCATAGGGCTTCTGTCAATTATATCGTCCTGAATCAAAAGGAGAGAGTGCATTATCTCAACGGCAGCACCTAATTTTATAATTTCTTCAATTTTTTTGAATCCCCTTTTATATCCAATATAGGAATTCAGGAGCAATAATGGTCGTATTCTTTTGCCATCACGCAGGCAATATTCTTTTATATCAGAAAGTATCTCTTTGGCAAATTCATGGGGATAGCCGTTAATCTTGGAATCAAAATAGCTTTTTATATATTCATCAAATAGATGAGTATATTTTGCTGAAAAGTTACGAAATTGATTTTGGCTGTTTTTATTAGTCATGAGATCTATCCTAAAAATTTATTAAAATTAAAGATAAAAAAATTACTCTCTAAGTGCAAGTTTTTTATTAATGGGCAGAAGAAATGTGGTTTATGTATTTTTTTATTGACTAAGAAGTATATTTTAGGTCTCTCGATTGAAGTATTGAAAAATAATTTTGTGGAGACTCTATGCTGGCTAAAAGAATTATACCATGCCTTGATGTTAAAGATGGAAGAGTTGTAAAGGGAGTTAATTTTGTTAATCTCCAGGATGCTGGAGACCCCGTTGAGAATGGAAAATTCTATGATCAGGAAGGAGCTGATGAGCTTTGTTTTTTAGACATAACAGCTTCAGCAGACAGACGTAATATTATACTTGATATGGTTAAAAAAGTAGCAGAAACAGTTCATATTCCCTTTACTGTTGGTGGAGGCATAAGGACAGTAGAGGATGTGAGGCTAATTCTTGAAAATGGTGCTGACAAGATTTCCATAAATACTGCTGCTGTTAACAATCCATCTTTGATAACAGAATCAGCAGAGCGTTTTGGTTCTCAATGTATACTTGTTGCAATTGATGCTAAGAAAAATCTTAGAGGAGGATGGACAGTATATCTCAATGGAGGTAGAACTCCGACAGATCTTGATGCAGTGCAATGGGCAATTGAGGCGCAAAAATTGGGAGCAGGGGAGATATTGCTTACAAGCATGGATAGAGATGGGACTAAGGACGGCTATGACCTTGAATTGACAAGAGCTGTCGCAGAGGCAGTGGATATTCCTGTTATAGCCTCTGGTGGTGCAGGGACTATAGAGCATCTTTATGATGGGCTGGTTAAAGGAAAAGCTGATGCTGTTCTTGCTGCCTCAATTTTTCATTATAGAGAAATAAGCATAAAAGAGGTTAAGGATAACCTTAAAAAAAGAGGTATAGAAATTAGACCTATTTAGATTAAAGAGCAAAGACAAAGGCTACAACTATACCCACAAGTATCACAAATATAAGAGTCAGAATTATGATGAATGTTTTACTAAAACCCTTGCTCTCTTCATCCTCCGTTGCCTTTGATTGGTTATAATATGTGGGATCCATGGCGACTTTAATGTTCTCTTCTTCCTCGATAATTTTCATGTAGATCCCCTTAGCTACAATTGCAATTATATTAAGATAGTCATCTTTTTTAAGAGAAACAATTCTTCCAGGTATGGGTTTCATGTTGCCTTCTTCATCATAGGCTTTGAAGGCCTTTGCAAGTTCAATAGCCTTTGGGGTTTTGTCTATGATGCTTATCATAATTCTGTCGCCAACTGCTAATTTGGCTATGTCTTTTCCTTTTATAGGGGAAAGTATCAAAGCTCCATTTAGCATCAATTTGATTTCACGACCTTCAAGGGCATCGTCGATTTTCTCTACCTTTACTTCAGGTTGCGGTTGTTGGTTTTGGCCTTTGGCAAGCTCAGCAGGGGAAAGCTTTGTGCTTGTGATTGAGTGCAGTTCCATTGCAAGGGATGAGCTTTCTTCATAATCAAGAGACAGAACAATATTTTGAAAACCTGTTACATCTGTGAGAAATTTTTGAAAATTATGTCCTAAGGAAATTTCATCCTTTGCCTCTATTAGACGAACAAATTTAGTAAGCTCCTGAATTGTAAGCCTCTTTGATATGTTATCTTTTATCTGTGAGGAAAAAATTTCGTCTATTCCTCCCTTTTTTTGCACAAGATCAAGCTGTCGTTCAAAATTTCTCCAATCAACAGCAGTCTTTAGCTCAGATAGCTCAAAGGATTTACTCACAATAACAATTGAGTGTGTAACCTTAAAATATATTTTATTTACAAAGATTAAAAAAGCACCATATACGCTGGCAGATGAAAATTTACCCTTAAAGATGACTAAATCCTTATAAGAGTCGCTGAGCATCTTTCTTGCTTTGTCCTGATCTCCATAGGTGTAGTATAGAGCTATTTGCATCTTTTTGGTTGTTTCTGCAAAGTTGCTTGCTGCAGCTTCGAGTTCATTGGACATATTTAATACCTCAAAATTTAGTCATCTCTCATTGATTATTTTATTCCAGGGCAGTCTTTTTATATTTAGCTATAACACGTTTTACTCTTTCCAGGACAACCTTTCTATTAATGGGTTTAAGAATATAATCTTTTATCCCCATCTGTATGAGATCTTGCATAACACCCTTTGTAGTTTCTTCACTTATGAATACAACTAAGGAGTTACTTTTCCGTTGGTTTAACTCATACAGCATTGCATATCCATCAAGGACTGGCATATCAAGTTCGGTTGTTATGAGATCTATTTTGCCTTTGAGCTTATCATATTTTTCCAGAGCCTCTTTGCCATTTGCTGCAGTTTCCACAACCTTATATTGTTCTGATTCAAAAATTTGAGCTAAAAGTTTTCTTTGGAATTCCTTGCTTTCTACAATCATGACAGTGTAAGGTTTGCCGTTGGGGGCAATCCCATCAGGTTCTTTCGTGTTTAATTTGGGAAACTCTTTCATTAGCAAATTTCTCCATCAAATGCGAATAATAAAATTTTGAGATTGAAACATTAAAGTTTTTTAAAGTGTCCTGTGTCAACTGTAAATTTAAAGTAAAATAATAGCGTTGATTTTTTAAAAATCAAGAAAAAAGAATATTTTTATAAAAAAATATCACCCTTTGTGGAAATTAACTGGCATGAAGTCTACTATGTATATGTGCATAAAATGATTGCCTATGTCATAAGAAGCATGTCAGGTGGTCAGACATCTGTTAAAAAAATATTTCATTTTTGACATAACAAGCTTGACATTATATTTTGATTATTCTTTTTAAATTTTTTATTTACAGAATTTGCTAATAATAGTTGTTTTGCACTTTAAGTATTTGTTAATTTACTGTAGATATGGTAAATTAAATTCAGGAATAATATATCTTAAATACTTTTTTATGTGGGGTAAACTGACCGTATTTTAAGTGAAAATGGTTCGGTCTCTTTAACATACATAAAAATTAACACAAAAATTAAAGGAGATTTGCGATGTCTGGAAAAGTAATGCAATCTATGGACGGCAATACAGCGGCTGCGCATGTGGCCTATGCCTTTACAGAGGTAGCAGCGATTTATCCCATAACTCCATCATCGACGATGGCGGAGTTAGTAGATGAGTGGGCTGCCAAGGG
>Ga0208695_1000146_pt1 | contig 97453 bp, 83 predicted proteins | sample AD_UKC111_MetaG_FD_184449 | JGI IMG/M metagenome (GOLD analysis project Ga0208695, IMG submission 184449) | Active sludge microbial communities of municipal wastewater-treating anaerobic digesters from Hong Kong - AD_UKC111_MetaG (SPAdes)... | ecosystem: Engineered > Bioreactor > Anaerobic >... | reverse complement strand
CATTTTCGGCTGATTTTCATTGTTCTTAGTTAACATCTTTCTTTTCTCCTGTTTTCTGTTTTTATATATTCAGTATACCATAAAAGTGCTCAAAAATACAGAAAAACCGTTGATTTTTCAACGGTTTCAATGTTAAGTTTTCTTAATTTTTGTGCTGACTTTGTCAGCAACCTGAGGATCCCACCTGGGATCCTTTTATCATGGTTTTTATTTATATACTCCTGCATTTTTCAATATTTCTTTCAGTTCCATTTTCTCATGTTCTTTTAGCTGAACCAAGGGCCTTCTGACAAACCCGCCCTCAAATCCAAGTAAATCACAGGCATATTTTAAGCCGGCTATGCCATATTTACCGGTAACGGCACTGTTTACGGGGAACACTCTTTCATATAATTCTCTTGCCTCTTCTAAGTTTCCGGCCTCATATTGCCTTTGCACTTCTGTGCATTCTCCGGGGCAGCAGTTAGCCAAGGCCATTACCGAACCCTGTACGCCTAAAGTTAAGGCAGGAAACCAAATTGATGCAGTTCCAACCATTAAATTAAATTCCGCATTGCCTATGGCTTCTTTATACTCAACCAACTGTGAGACATTACCTGAACTGTCCTTCATGCCAATTATGTTTGGATGCTTGCTCAGCACCCCTACAGCCTTGGGTGAAATATTTACATGGGTAAATTTGGTTACATTATATATCATTACAGGTATTTTTGCATTGTCGGCAACATCCGTATAAAAGTTGATTAAAGCCTCATCATTCATTTTTCCGCCATAATAAAAGGGTGTAACAATCAGTGCACAATCAGCCCCTAAATCTGCCGCCTTATTGGTTAAATCAATCGTTGCCCCGGTCGATTCCATCCCGGTACCGGCAACTACAAGTTTACCCGCCTTCCTGTGCTTTACCGTAAGCTCAACTAATTTTAATTTTTCTTCTTCTGACAAATATACTGTCTCACTGTTGGACCCAAGCACCAAATAACCGGCTAAGTCATATTCATTCCACTTTTCAATATTTCTTACATGTTTATCATAATCAACCTTATCATTTTCATCAAAGGGAGTTACCATAGGCGGCAAAACCCCTTTAATTTTAAAATATGCCATACTTCTTCCTCCTAATTTCTAAACAACCTGTTGCTGCAATAAAAAAACTGCTTTTTCAATGTATCTTCCAATATATTAGCATATAAAGCCATCAATATAAAGCTTTGATTTCTCATGTTGCTGACAAACTTCCTATGTCATCCTGAGTGCAAGCGAAGGATTTCATAAAAGATAATGTATGCTTGCAACACATCCAAATATATTTTTTATAATCTATTGAATTTTTTATCCTTTTGTAGTAAAATTCAAAAGTGAATCAAAACGGACCATTAGCTCAGTGGATAGAGTGCTAGACTTCGAATCTAGGCGTCGGGGGTTCGAGTCCCTCATGGTCCATTAAATGAAAACACTGGGGATGCATGATTTATAACTAAATCTGCAGCCCCATTTTTTTATTAAAAAATTCATCCTTGATGCTTTTTCTGTTTTAACCCCAATCACTAACTGTAACTTCTAAAATTTATTTCCATTTTATTATATAACTTCCCCAAAATTTTGCCTGTGCCTAGTCAGGCAATTATTTTTTTTCTCGCTTTCAAAATTACTGTTTGTTAAGTCCAAAAAAATTTGATTTACATAAAGATATAATATTTAACAAAAAATCCAATCTATTCTATACTAATAGTAAATGTATATTGTTAATTTATTGATTATTTTAGTATAAGTAAAATTTTTCACATTCACTGAAAGAGGTCACTCTTATTTTAAAAATAATATATAACTTTATAGGAGGAGAGGTTAAAATGAAGAGTATCAAAAGGAGTTACTGGCGTAAATTTATGGCTCTGTTGATTACAACATTTTTGATGCTATTAGCAGTTAGTTGCACTGCCCAGACAGCTCAAGAACCTGAAGAACCTGAAGAACCGCAAACTCCTGAACCACCACAAGAAGAAATAAATGAAGAAACAAATGAGGATGTAGAATATCCTACTCGGCAGGCTGCATTACCTTTTACGTATGAACGTGAAAGTAAGAATGAGCTTGCAGATGAAAAGTATGCACCTAAAGTAATAACATTGGAAAACGGTGTAAAAGTACAAAAAACCCCGTTTAATACCACATATGCCGATGGTAAACTGATTAAATCCTGGAACAATATTTACCTGAACGCTGATAATAGAGGCTGTAATGCATGTCATACTCTTGAAGATGCGTTGGAAAACATGGAAACCTATCATGGTATTATCTATTTTGGATATCCTGTAGAGCAAACCCTTCACCAATGCTTTGGCTGTCATGGTTTCTACACTACAAAACTCAGAGATTCCATCCACACAATCCATGACAGGAGCGATAAGTTTGCTGCTATGAAGGGTAGTTGCCAATCATGTCATTATATCGATGATAATGGCAAATATCTCCGCTGGGATTATGTTAAATATGATGTCTTGTTTGGTATAACAGATATTCCGGCTGATCAAATGGATACTGAATTCAGTTGGAATCAGACAAAGGTAACTGACACTAATATGTACTATAAATCTATTAAATCTGCACCTGAAGACTGGTTGACTGATGATAGCCAAATAACTCCTGATATTTATGAAAACTGGACTATAAAGGTTACCGGGGATATAGATAACCCATTTGAAATGACCCTGCCTGAAATGGTCGAAAAATTTGGAACAGAAACTCATTTGATGAAGTCGCATTGTACAGTAAACGGGCCTGGACAAGCAATGATTTTCCAGGCAGAAGTAACAGGCATACCTGTTTCAAAAATAATGGAATATGCTCAGGTTAGGGACAATGCCAACATGTTCTACCCTGTTGGAGACGATGGCTATTGCTACAATATTTCCACTGATGTTATGCTTAAAGAAAATGGCTTATTAGTAACAGAAATGAATGGGAAACCCTTACCGGCTGACCAGGGTCATCCTGTAGCATTCTGGGCTTTTGAATTGTCAGCAGGTAATTTCACTAAAAGGATAGTTGAACTGAGATTTAAGCAAAGTGATGAAGCATCATGGGATTTCTATGGGGATTTTGTTGATCCTACTACAGGACTGGGTTATGACAAGCCAAATGTTGGTATACTGACAGCAACCAGCGGTCAAATTTTCAAGAAAGGTGAACCTGTTCATCTTGAAGGATATGCGGATGCATGGAATGAACCTATAACTCAGATAGATATGTCTTTTGACCATGGTAAAACATGGATTGAGTATAAAATTGAAAATGCCACAACACACCAATGGGTATATTGGATGCTTGACATTAACAACGATCTTGAACCCGGATCATACTTGATAAAACTTCGTGCACACAGTACTAAACCTGATGGAACCGATAGAATAAGTCCTACATACACAAACTTCATGTTTAATATTCAATAAATTTATTCTGTTTTTCAGTCAAGACATGGGCTTTTAGATTTGCGGGCAAGCTTACCCTTGCCCGCAGTTGCTGTTTTTTATTACTAACGGATAATTCATCGGAGTTAAATATGATAAAAATAATTACAAGCTTCATCAGTTCAATGAAATTTGGCATGTTATTGCTAAGTTTAATAGTTTTATGCTCCTTGGCCGGTTCTTTAATACCACAAGGTTATGAAGCAAGCTATTATAGGGCCGAATATAACGAATTTTCAACTATATTGTTATTTCTGCAATTGGATAGAGTGTTTAGCAGTTGGTATTTTATTGTACTTTTATTATTTCTATGCATAAATTTAGTTTTCTGCTCGATTCTTAGGCTGAAAAATACAATAAAAAAAGTTAAAAAAGGGCTCAATGTTGCTTCATCAGCAGTTTGCCACCCTATAGATAAGGAAAGTATAAACAGAGTCGAAAATTTTTTGAAATCTCAACGATTTAAATTGTATAAACATGATGAATCAACGATATATTACAAAAATATTATCGGATATTATGGTTCTTTTTTCGTGCATTTATCATTGCTATTGATTCTGTCATTTGGTTCATTTTCAATGTATTATACAACTATAGAAGATGTAGATATTATGGTTGGAGAATCAGTAACATTGTCTGATGGTACAGCTATTAAAGTTAATTCTTTCCAAATTGAAAATGAATATGGAGAAACAGATTATAAAAGCATACTGGAAATAAGAGATAAACATGGCAATACCAGTGCACCTATGGCTGTAAGCGTAAATCACCCAATTTCATTCGATGGGCATAAATATTACCAACAGACATATGGCCTTGCCGGTTACATTACTGTAACAAATAAAGGTATTGAAAGCCCCCTTTACCTAAAAGAACAAGCATTTATAACTTTAGATGATCAAAATGGGGTAATGTATTTTGAAGTATTCCCAAGCTATGATAGGATGGAAGACGGAAGTCTGTCTATACAAAAAGATTGGAGTAAAGGGTATACAAATCCCATTTATCAAATTGCAATAATTGAAAATGACAATATCACTGAAGGAATGGCTTTACCCGGTACAAGCTATCAAGTTGGAGAAATGTTGTGTACTTTCAACAATCCTGTTTTTTATCCCGGAATAAGAGTTAAAACAAGTCCGGATATAATTATGCTTCTTTTATATATATCATTTATGTTGATGATATTTGGATTATGGTTATGTTTTTTTCATATTCCTACATATGTAAAAATCGATCATGAAGGATACGCCATAGTCAGTCCCAAATCTACCGAAAGAATAAAATCTAATATAAATGCAATGATTAAAACTTGCGAAAGAGAGGAAAATAACCAATGTTAAACCTGTTGTTTTTCACAGTATTAGCTTTATATCTTTGTTCCACCATATTACAATTTATCAGTATAGCATTCAAAAAAGACATAATAGGAAAAAAAGCATGGTTAATAAGCTTAATTGGTTATTGTCTGCTCACTGTATATTTGATAATTCGAGGAATAGAGGCAAGGAGATTACCCATGTCCAACCAGTTCGAATTTGCAGTTTCCCTTGCATGGGGCATAGGATTGATAAATATTTTTTTGCACTTTAGATTAAAAAAGGATTGGGAAAGTGTTCTGGTATTGCCGATGATTTTTCTGATTTTATCATACGCTGCTTTTTTGCCTCGTGAAATCAATGAAACAATGCCGGCATTGAAATCGATCTGGTTTGGTTTGCATATAGGATCAGCTGTATTTTCATACGGAGCTTTTGTTTTGGCAGGTTCTTTAGGTTTAAAATACATAATAAACCATAAAAAAGATAGTGACAAAGCTTATAAACAGGACTACTTATCATATCAGCTCATAGCTTTTGGATTTTTAATGCTTACGGTAGTAATCTTATCCGGATGCATTTGGGCAGAGCAAGCATGGTCTACATGGTGGAGTTGGGATCCTAAAGAAACTTGGGCACTTATTACATGGTTAATATATGCAATATACCTGCATCAGCGCATAAACAAGGGAATTCAGGGCATAAAGATGGCTTGGTATTCGGTAATAGCCCTAATATGTGTATTGTTTACATTTATTGGAGTTAACACCTTGCTACCAAGTATTCATTCTTACTTGTAACCTTCGCTTCTACTAAGGATAACAAAATTAGTTTTATACACAACATTTTTTGATAAATATAATCGGCATAGCCGAATATCAACGACTATGCCGATTTTTCATGATATATTGTATTTCCTTAGCTTTCTTAAAACGGTACTGTGGTCCACCCCTATGGCTTCACCCATTTCTCTGGAGCTTGAAAATAATTTACTGGCATTGTGAAGGTATCTTCTTTCAACCTGCTCCATATAATCCTTTAGTTTATATTTCATTATGTTTTCGCCATCCTGCATGTTGTCTTCCGGAATTTCAAAGGTATCCCCCTGGCTTAAAATTACAATTTTCTCAATTGTATTTCTGAGCTCCCTTACGTTTCCGGGCCAATCATATTCTTGCAGCTGTATTAAGGTATCTACTTCAATATTTTTATATACATCATATTTACTCATATAATATTTAAGAAAGTGGGTAGCTAAAGGTATGATATCTGCCTGTCTCTCCCTCAATGGAGGAATATTTATGAAAACTACTCCCAATCGATAATACAAGTCTTCCCTGAATTTGTTTTCTTTTATTAAATCTTTTACATTCCGGTTGGTTGCAGATATTATTCTGATATCTATGGGGATTTCTTCCGCACTGCCTATGGGTGTGTATACGTTGTTCTCTAAGACACGAAGGAGTTTAACCTGCAAATGCAGGGGCAATTCGCATATTTCATCTAAAAATAAGGTTCCTCTTTGTGCGTAATGAAGGATTCCATTTTTCCCTTCTTTCAAGCCTCCTGTAAAGCTGCCGGGAGTATATCCGAATAATTCTGACTCCATTAGCTCTTTTGGAATGGCTCCGCAGTTAAGAGTAATGAACCTTTCGTTTTTTCTGTCGCTGTTTTTATGGATATAGTTGGCTATAACATCCTTACCCACACCTGTTTCCCCTAATATCATAACGCTTACGCTTGTCCTGCTTACTAATTTGGCCAAATCCATAACACGTATCATTTCAGGCGAATTAACAATTATTCCTTCATCTCCTACATATGTTTTTTCCTCTGAATGAGATGAAAAGTTATTATTCACTTCAGTTAATTTTTTATTAATGTTTACATAACTTGATATATCCCTGGCATTGGTTATTACATACTTTAAGTTGCCTTCCTCATCAAATATGGGTTTTGAAACTGTAATTATTTCCACTCCGTTTTTTGTGCTGTGAACCTGGGTATAAATCCTTTTATATTTAATGCAGGACAGACATGATGATTTGTTAAAAATGCCTTTTTTTTCGTATTCCCCTATATTATGGCCCAAAATACTTTCATCTAATTTTGTCATTTCGTAATAACTGTCGGAAGCATATAAAATCACTCCCTTGGAGTCACTTATCATGAAGCCGTCGTTGCTTTGGTTTAAGCATTTAACAATATCATAAGCGCTAATTAATTCCTTTTTCATTTTGCCTCCCTTTTTGCAGTCATATAACATTGAATTAGTAAATATATCAATACACATAACTGTATCATATCATAAGGGCTTGGAATTGTCAAATTTTTAACTAATTCAAAATTTTCTTCATTAATAAGCATTAATATAAAATAAACTCAGGAATGTTCAAAGATCAACCCATGACATTCCTAAGTTTATTTACTCAACTAGATATTTTCTGCAAAACTTTGCAGTCTTGTATTGATTTGCTCAAAGCTTTTTGCTTGCTGGTCAATTTCTATCACTTGCAAGGGGATGTTTTCTTTTTTCATCCGGTCCATGATGATAGGAACATCATACTCTTCAGGGTCACAGAATTTCATCAAAGCGATGACAAGACCGTCAGCATTATGATGGTTTACCAAATCCACCAAATATTGAATTCTCTCTTTGTAAGGATCAAAGGCCAATGAGCAGGCACTATGACTTGTCCACCTCTTTGCCAAACTGTTGAGGGATCTTCCCGAGAAGGGTGCATCTGTTCTGAATTGTCTGGATTCATGAGCTAAATCATCACCAACTATGTCCATTCCGTATTTTTCAAAATATTCAATTACCCCGTCGGGTTCTAACATTATTCCGGTAACTACAATTCGCTTATTCTTACTCCTATTTGCCGGCATTAGTCTCAGCCTTTTGTTTAATTCTTTGATGTATTCCAAATAATCCTTTTTATCCATAAAATATGACGCTTTTATTATTTTATGGCGGATTAGGGGTGTGATTATATCTGTGCGATTAGATGCAATTTCTACGAACCTTCTCATTTCACTGCGATAATCATTGTAAAGAACAATGCTGTCCTCTAGTGCCTTTTCCGTTATTGTTATACCTAATATCTCTTCTAATTTTTCTTTTATATATTTATATTCGCTTTCCAAAAATGCTTCCGCACTCTTTGCTTCCCTGTTTTGCGGAAATACAAAGGGAATTGCTTTACATGTTCCTTTCCACTTCTGTCCGAAGCATTTTAATGTATCACAAACCGCCGGAATTAAAACAGCCTTTAAAAAGTCATAGGTTCCTCTGGTTTCATACTCCATTATGGATTGCATTATTGAGCATGCGAATGCCGGAAGATATATTCTTGCTTTAGTTAATTCAACCTGACCACCCCAAATACCTACGGGAATACAGTTGGCAGCGTAGACTATTTCTTCCGGGGCATAGGGTGCAACCCAGCCGACAGCCTCTTTATTGTTTTTTTTACATGATTCTTTTATGGTTTTTTCCGGAGAATCTGCTGACTTTACCAAATAGTCTATTATATTATTTATTTCCATTTTCTCACCTTCCTATGTTCAAGCTTCTGTTACCGGGATTTTTGTTCCATCATTTCAACCAATGCTTCTATTCTTGTTTCATACTGGGCTTCCGAATAATTTCTAGGATCTGCCTGGTCTCCGTCAAATGTTGTTATGGGTATATCCATGCTATCCTGTAGCTCTTTTCCTATTTCATATTGGAGAAAGTCACACATTTTACAGCTACGGTTCAAATGCATAACAACACCGTTGCATTTTGTTTCTTTTATGATTCCCTTCCTTAAATCTGTCTGTCCCTTTAATGATAAATTGTTTCCCATACCGGTATATGCTTTTGCCATTTCATACAAGTTGCCGGGTGTATATTCCAAGGCCCAGGCCGACGGGTATGTAGAGCCTGTCATATTTGCCCCCTTGTTTTTTAAAACCTTATAAGTATGTGATAAATAGGGCCAGCATGCAATTCCGTCCCACATAATTCTGTGCTTTTCTTCTACTCCCTTCAAACCGCCTTCTCCTCTTTTAATTTTTTCTTCTAACTCTGCTTTTAATTTTTTGAAGGTAACCCCGCATTCCTTTTTGCCCCTCATGCAAACTATCAGGGCCATGTAGTTAAACATGTCAAATCCGCTTAAGGGTGAGGGTACCGCAGAGCAAAGGCTTGTTGCTCCATACCAGGCAGTAGCATTGTCTGAAGCTATCTTCATAACTTCCTGGAATTTATCCATATCAAAAGGTTTTTTGCAGATTAATTCCAATTGGTGGATTATATCATACAACTGGGACTCTACATATTTTATATTTTCTTCTGTTACTTCATCGCCATGGTTATATGGTACATCGACTATCAACAAGGGTATATTTAACTCATAAGCTATGTTTTCATACCATTTGAGCAAGGTTTCACAAATATTGTTGCAGAGTAAAACTAAATCCGGCAGCGGGAACTCAATTTCATCCAATTCTTTCTTTAGGTCCATATAACCTAAGTTGATTCTTGCATAACCGCAAATGTCGTTGGCATATCCTTTTCTTTCAGCATGCTCGAGGAATTCGGGAGCAAGCTTTTTAGCAGCTAAAACTGCTGCGTAATTTTCCGGATATATGGTACAAATACCCATTGTTTCGGTAAACTCGCACGGTGCTATGGAGCTTGACCAACACACTAATTCTCCCCTTGCTTTAGCTTTTCTGGCATCTTCCATGTTTTTATCAACCAATATGCCAAGCATTTCCTTTGAAGTCATGTTTTCGTTTATAATACTCATTTTATCCCCTCTCTTCTTTAGCTTCATAAGCAAATATTGCAGCTCCTATCGCACCTATGAGCTGTGGTCTTTCGGCAATATAAATTTTTTTGTTTAAAGCCCTTTCCAAGGCACGAATAACACCTTTGTTCTGGGCTACTCCTCCCGTTAAAGTAAAATCTTCCTCCATATTAGTTTTATACAAGAGGGCAAGGGCTCTGGTAACAATGGAATTATGAATTCCGCGGGTTATGTCTTCTATCTTGGTTTCTTGTGACAAGAGAGATATAACTTCGGATTCCGCAAAAACAGTGCAGGTGCTGCTGACAGTAACGGGACTTTTAGCTTTTTCATCTAATTTTTCAAGTTCATCTATCCTTACTCCCAAAATACGGGCCATTACTTCAAGGAACCTGCCCGTTCCGGCGGCACACTTGTCATTCATGTAAAAATTCAAAACCATGCCTGATTCATTAATGGATATGGCTTTCACGTCTTGCCCGCCATCTGAATAATAATCGTTAAAATCACAAGCAAGGGAGAAAACCTCTATATAACTTTATACCAATAAGCTAATCTTTACTGCTTGTTCCACATGGAAGGCGAAACTAATGCTATTACAGGCAGCACTTCCAATTTTCCGATTATCATGCACAAGATAAGGGTTATTTTGTTAAATTTGAAAGCCCAGAAAAGATTGTCGTATCTTTATATTGTTTGTAAACTATAAAGCTCGTCCATATTGTATTGGACGAGCTTAACGACTGTTTTCTTATTGTTTACTTGTTCTTGAATATCTTTTTATATGTTTCTCCCATTATCAATGGTATGAAGGATAATAACAACACATTTTGCCAATCAGCCAAGGATAAGGGAACAGTGTGGAATACACCATTTAATGCCGGAATGTACAGAACTATTAAGGTCAAAGCAAAGGATACCAAAACTGCCCTGTTCATTGCTTTGTTTGAGAAGAACCCGATTTTGAATAAGGTGTAATTTTCTGACCTTGAGGAAAATGCTCTTAACAGCTCTGCAGTAATCATGGTTGTAAACACGATAGTTCTTATCTTTTCCAGCCCGTTTGTAAGTCCATATTTCTGCACTCCCAAGTAATATGCCGTCAAACATGCACCGGCTATTGCAATGGCCTGGAAGATGATTCCGCCATACATTGCCTTGTCAAGTATGCCTTCCTTGGTATCTCTCGGCTTCTGATTCATAATATTTGGTTCTGCCGGTTCTACTCCTAATGCCAAGGCCGGGAAACTGTCCGTTACAAGATTCAGCCACAATAGCTGTATCGGCAGGAGGGGTACTTCCCATCCCAATAATATGCTGATGAATACCAGGAGGATTTCACCTATGTTACAGCCTAACAGGAAGAATACGAACTTCTTGATGTTGCTGAATATGATTCTTCCTTCCTCCACTGCATTTACTATGGTTGCAAAGTTATCATCGGTCAAGATTACCTCTGCCGTATTCTTTGCAACGTCTGTTCCGGTTATGCCCATAGCCACTCCTATATCGGCTTTCTTGAGGGCCATGGCGTCGTTTACCCCGTCCCCGGTCATTGCAGTTATGTTCCCGTTCTCTTTCAATGCCGTTACTATTCTTACCTTATGCTGGGGCGATACACGGGCATATACCCTTGTTTTCTTTACTACTTCCCTCATTTCTTCATCGGAGAATTTATCAAGTTCAGCCCCCATCATTGCCTGGTCATGGGAGTCTGCCATCCCTAATTGTTCTGCTATGGCATATGCCGTTTCCTTGTAGTCTCCGGTAATCATTACCGCTTCGATTCCGGCAGCCTTGCATTGCCTGATTGAGTCTTTTACTTCCGGTCTTGCCGGGTCAATCATACCTACAAGACCTAAGAATATCATATCATTTTCCACTACTTCGGACTTGTTTTCCTCGGGCACTTCGTCCCATACCTTGTATGCAGCGGATAATACTCTAAGGGCTGACTTGGCAAACTCGGTGTTTACAGCCAGCACCTTGTTTTTCAGATCTTCCGTAAAGTCTCTTATTTCTCCGTTTAATGCAATCTTTGTACACCTGCTAATAACTACATCAGGAGCTCCCTTTGTAAAGGAAACTATCTTTCCGGGTATGTAGTTTGCGTGGAAGGTGCTCATCATTTTCCTTGCCGAGTCAAAGGGCAGTTCTTCTACACGGGGGAATTTTTTGTTCAATTCTTCCCTTGTTTTGCCAAACTTGCCCGCAAAGGTGATGATAGCTCCTTCGGTCGGGTCTCCGGCTATCTTCCACATGCCTGATGAATTGTCCAGGAGGGCATCATTTGCCAATGCTCCTGCTGCCACAAATGTTTCCAAATCGGGAAGCGAATCTATGCTGATTTTATTTCCGTCTAATTTTACATCACCGAAAGGCTCATATCCGCCCCCTGTAACATCCAGTATTTTATCATCAACGTAGGCTTTAACTACGGTCATTTCATTCTGGGTCAGGGTACCGGTTTTATCTGAGCATATTACCGTTGTTGCTCCCAGGGTTTCAACTGCCAATAGTTTTTTTACTATGGCGTTTCGGGCAGCCATCCTGTTCATGCCTATTGCCAATACTATTGTTACTATGGCCGGTAAGCCTTCCGGTATGGCGGCAACAGCCAAGCTTATTGAAGTAAGGAGCATATTCAGTATTTCTCTTCCCTGCAGGAGGCCCACTCCGAATACAATTAAGCAGATTGCTAAACATGCTGTTCCAAGTACTTTTCCCAACTGGTTAAGTTTTACCTGGAGGGGTGTCTGCTCTTCTTCGTATGACTGGATAGTAATTGCTATTTCCCCGATTTCTGTATTGTGTCCGGTTGCGACAACCAGGCCTTTTCCCCTGCCGTATGAAACAATGGTACTTGAAAATCCCATGTTATGCCTGTCGCCGATGCCTACTTTACCTTCTATAATTTCTTTTGCATCCTTTTCAACCGGTACTGATTCTCCTGTCAGGGCTGCTTCTTCAATCTTAAGGTTGGAGCTTTCTATCAGCCTTACATCTGCAGGTATAATATCTCCCGTCTCCAAAACCACTATGTCTCCGGGTACGACATTTGCCGCAGGTACTTCCATTTGCCTGCCTTCCCTTATGACCTTGGCATTGGGCGCACTCATTTTTTGCAGGGCTTCTACTGACTTTTCCGCCTTTCCTTCCTGATAGATCCCCAATAACGCGTTAATTACAACGATCGCTAATATAACGATTGAATCCGATACTTCTCCGACTGCTGCTGATACAATGGCAGCAGCAATTAAAATAATGATCAAAAAGTCCGCAAATTGTTCCAAAAGCTTTTTGACAAAGCTTTTCTTCGCTTGTGCTTCCAGTTCGTTTTTGCCGTACTTTTCAAGTCTTGCGGCTGCTTCCTGCTCGCTCAGCCCCTGAATTTCATCAGTACCGAATTCAGCAAGTACTTCTTCTTTGCTTTTGTTGTACCATTCCATCTTTAGTCTCCTTTACATTAGGGTTGAAAACGTTATTTTTTAATATATAAAAATAAAACTGCATAATATTATGATATTAGCAGGATTCATGACTGAAAAGCGGTTCACTTTTATTAATATTAATAAAATGTCTCTTATTTGTCAATATTATTTTATATTACAGCCGGGCAACTCCTGAGTCTCTTGCAGCCTGGGCAACTGCCTTGGCTACTGCAGGTCTCACTCTCTTGTCGAATGGCAAGGGTATTATGTAGTCCTCGGTTAATTCTTCGTCTGTAATGATTTCGGATAAGGCTTTTGCTGCTGCCAATTTCATTTCTTCATTAATGGTTTTTGCCCTTACGTCCAGGGCTCCTCTGAAGAGTCCCGGGAATGCCAGTACGTTGTTTATCTGGTTGGGATAATCGCTTCTTCCCGTTCCTACAACTCTTGCACCTGCTTTTTTGGCCAGGGTAGGGTCAATTTCAGGTACCGGATTAGCCATTGCAAATATAATGGGATCCTTATTCATATTCTTAACCATTTCTTCGGTTACGATATTAGCTTCCGATACTCCTATGAAGACATCCGCACCGACCATTGCATCTGCTAAACTTCCCGTTTTCATGTTTTTATTGGTCACTTCCGCCATTTCTTCTTTTATCCAGTTCATTCCCTTTTCTCTGCCCTTGTAAATAATGCCTGTCCTGTCAACCATTATCAGGTCTTTTACGCCCACACTAAGAATGATTTTCCCAATTGCAATTCCGGCTGCTCCGGAACCGTTTATTACAACAATTAAGTCTTCCATTTTTTTGCCGATTAATCTCAGTGCATTCATAAGCCCTGCCAATACTATGATTGCTGTTCCGTGCTGGTCGTCATGGAATACCGGGATTGAAAGTTTTTCTTTAAGCTTCCTTTCAATTTCAAAACATCTGGGAGCCGAAATGTCTTCCAGGTTTATACCCCCGAATACAGGCTCAATCATTTCAACTATTTTTACTATTTCATCAGGGTCTTTTGTTTTTACACAGATAGGGAATGAATCCACTCCGCCAAATTCCTTAAATAATACCGATTTTCCTTCCATTACGGGAATTGCTGCGTAAGGTCCTATATCTCCAAGTCCCAAAACGGCGGTTCCGTCTGATACCACGGCTACTAAATTACCTTTCGAGGTGTATTCATATACTAAGTTTTCATCCTTGTGAATTTCTTTGCAAGGCTCTGCCACTCCAGGTGTATAAGCCAAGCTTAGACTATTTCTGTCGTTTACGGCTACCTTGCTCATAATGTTTAGTTTTCCCTTATAGTCCTTGTGTAACTTTAATGCATCATCTCTCAGAGTCATAAATCTACCTTCCTTAAATTATTTTGTACTTTTCTTTACCTGATTTATACAGGTCATTGCCCTTACTGTCTATAATAACAGTTACGGGAAAATTTTCAACCCTCAGTTTATAGATTGCTTCTGCTCCTAAATCCGGAAATGCAATTACTTCAGCTTCTTTTATCGCTTCGGCCAATAAGGCTCCCGCTCCTCCAACAGCTGCAAAATATACCGCTTTATTCTTTATTATTGAATCTACAACTTCCTGAGATCTCAAACCCTTGCCTATCATTCCCCTGAGCCCGTGATCCATCAAAAGTGGGGCATATGCATCCATTCTCCCGCTGGTTGTAGGGCCTGCCGAGCCTATTACCTGTCCCGGCTTTGCAGGGCAAGGTCCAACATAATAGATAACTTGATCTTTGATATCCATGGGAAGCTTTTGACCCTTTTCAATTAATTCTGCCAATCTTTTATGGGCTGCGTCCCTGCCTGTATAGATTATTCCGTTCAGTAAAACCCTGTCTCCCGCCCTAAGGTCATTAATTACTTCTGAAGTTAAGGGTGTGTATATTATTTTCGCCATGGCAACCTCCTAAATTATTGCTTCCTGATGTCTTGCAACATGACATTGGATATTTATGGCAACAGGCATGCTTGCTATATGAGCGGGGAAGGTCTCAATATTTACGGCAAGGGCTGTCGTTCTTCCTCCGAAGCCTTGGGGCCCTATGCCAAGTTTGTTGATTTCCTCCAGCAGCTCCTTTTCAAATTCAGCCACCTTGGGATTCGGATTATGCTCTCCTACTTTTCTGAGAAGGGCCTGTTTTGCAATCAAGGTTGTCTTTTCTATCGTTCCCCCTATTCCTATACCTACTATTATGGGAGGACATGGATTGGAGCCTGCCTTTTCGACCGTATCCAGCACGAATTTTTTGATGCCCTTTATCCCGTCTGATGGTTTAAGCATGCCAAGAGCACTCATATTTTCGCTGCCTCCCCCTTTTGGAGCAAGTATGATTTTGATTTTGTCGCCCGGTACTATTTTTGTGTGTACAATGGCCGGGGTGTTGTCACCGGTATTTTTTCTTTCAATAAAGGGATCATCGACAGCAGATTTTCGAAGATATCCATTTTTGTATCCCCGTCTTACTCCTTCATCAATTGCTTGGTTTAAGTCTCCACCCACCAGTCTCACTTCTTGCCCCAATTCAAGGAAAATTACTGTAAGTCCGGTATCCTGGCATATGGGGACATCTTTCTTTCTTGCAATTTCCTGATTCTTCAATATATCGGACAAAATTTCCTTCCCTAAGGGGGATTCCTCTTTATCTAAGGCATCTTCCAAGGCTTTTTTTACATCCGGTGGAAGATAATAATTAGATTCTATGCAGAGTTTTTCTACTGTTTTGGTTATTTCTTCAACATTGATTTCTCTCATAAGCTGTTCCTTTCCGGTAAAAATTTACATTTTCAATTTTTGACTTGTTAATAATATAATAGCATTAATTTTTCACAAAGACATCATAATTTTAATGTTTTTATTTAATTGCCAATTTTTTATTATTTTAATATGAAAGCCTCCGCATTAATGAAACAGCCGAAGTTTATAGCTATAAACACATGACTTGTTGCAGTATTTATGATAAATACCTTATTTTTCCATACATATATATCAATGTTATATTTTAATTCTGTTGCAAATAATGCACATTGATACTATAATTGTTTAAAAGAAGTATGGGTCACACCTATACACATTTGTCACCCCTTGGAGGTCTTATTGATGACTGATGATCTTAAGAAAAAATTTATATTGGACGTAGCTTTTATTGCTACGGCATACGCAGTTCTTTACATAATTTTTGTTTACGTGGTTCATTGGGTCATGCCCTTTGTTGTCGGCTTTTTGATAGCCCTGGCTTTAAGGCCTGTTACAAGGTTTGTTAACAGATTTGTAAAAAGCAAGGGGAAAGGTGTTGCCCTTTTTGTAATAGCAATGCTCTATATGCTGGTGGCTTTTGTGATATGGCTTCTTGCATCTTTTTTAATCACTCAAATCACAGATCTTATTTATACCATACCCCGATTGTATTTTGCCAGGATAGAACCCCTTCTTCATGAGTTTAACGATTGGATAGTCACCAATGCGCAAGCATTGTCACCGGAAGTGGCCAGTACTATTTCACAAATAATTACAAACGGTATCAATTATATTGCGGATTTAGTAAAGAATATATCCATATCCTTCGTACAAATTGTCACCAGGCTGATATCCAACTTCCCCCTCTACATGATATCCGTAATATTCACCATTGTTCTTTCGATATTCATCAGCTTGGAATACGACAATATAACGGCCTTCTTCAGAAGACAGATGCCCAAAAAATTCAGTGAAATTTTTGAAGAAGCACGGATATTTATAACGGTTGCCCTGTGGAAACTTATAAAATCCTACCTGTTAATAATGATTATAACATTCATGGAAGTGTATGCCGGCTTATCAATATTGAAAATCAAATATGCACTGCCCATTGCTGCCATCGTGGCAATATTGGACATCATGCCTGTATTGGGAACGGGAAGTGTAATAATACCCTGGGCTATTGTTGAATTAATATTGAAGAACTACTTTTTGGGATTTGGTTTATTGATATTATACATTTCGGTCACTGTTATAAGGCATGTCATAGAGCCCAGAATAGTCGGTCATCAGATAGGCTTGCACCCCATAATTACTATTACTGCCATGTATGCAGGATTAAGACTCTTTGGGGTAATAGGCCTTATGATGGGTCCTGTTGTTGCCTTAACGGTCAAATACTTGAATGATGAAGGAAAAATAAATCTATTCAAATAAAAAAGCAAGGCCTGATTTTGGCCTTGCTTTTAACATTCGGGGACTTCCCTTTCCCCTATATTCCGCTTATTAATACCAACCTCTTATCTTCATTACTTCAGCAACTTTTTTAACAGAAATCATGTATGCTGCCTGTCTGATTGTGCATTTCTGTTCTTCTTTAAGAGCCCATACATCATTAAAGGCTTTAACCATTTTAACTTCTTGTTTTTCTTCTACTTCTTTTTCTGTCCAATAGTATCCTTGCAGATTCTGTACCCATTCAAAGTAGGAAACAACAACTCCTCCGGCATTTGTGAGTATGTCGGGAGTAACCGGGATTCCTCTTTCATTGAATACCTGGTCAGCTTCCGGAGTTGTCGGTCCGTTAGCAGCTTCACATATTAACTTAGCTTTAACTTTTTCTGCTACTTCTTTTGTTATGGCATTTTCCAAAGCTGCAGGAACCAAGATATCAACATCCAGTCCCCAGAATTCATCAAGGCTGATCATTTTAGCCTTAGGATAATCCACTAAATTCTTGTTCACATTGAAGTAAGCCAGCAAATCTTCAAAGTCCAGGCCATCTTCGTTATAAAGGGCATATGTACCTACTTTTGGTGCCCATTCGGCTATGGCTACAACTTTTGCTCCTTGTCTTTGCATGTTTTTAACCGTATATCGGCCTACGTTTCCGAAGCCCTGGATGGCAACTTTTGATTTGGTAATATCAAGACCTAATTTCTTAGCAGCTTCTCTGGCTATTACTGCTACTCCGAAACCTGTTGCTTCGTTTCTTCCTTCTGATCCGCCCCATGCCACGGGTTTTCCGGTTATAACTCCCAATGCTGAAGTTCCTGTCAACTTATTGTATTCATCAACCATCCAAGCCATAATCTGTCCGTTTGTTCCTGCATCGGGTGCCGGTATGTCTTCTTTTTCACCGATGTACTTATATAGTTTTTGAATATAGCCTCTGGAAATTCTCTCTAATTCTCCCTGGGATAATGCTAATGGATCACAAATAACCCCGCCTTTACCTCCGCCGTAAGGAAGACCCATTACACCGCCTTTAAATGTCATCCAGATAGAAAGAGCTTTAACTTCTTCCAAGGTTACTCCGGGATGGAAACGAACTCCGCCCTTTGTGGGACCAACAGCATCATTGTGCATGGCTCTAAAGCCCTTGAACAATTTCATTGTTCCGTCATCCATTCTCACGGGAATGTTAACTTCAATTACTCTTTGAGGTTCCTTTAAAATTTCATACACAGCAGGGTCCAGTCCTAAAGCGTCACAAGCAGTTTTTACTTGCATTTGAGCATTTTCCAATGGGTTTAAAATCTCTTTGGCCATTATTTACCTCCAAAAATTTTGTAAGTTTTTATTTTAAAATATTGCTAATAAAATAACAATATTTCGGTACAACCCTATTCTATCACTCTATGGTTATTATTTCAAGGATTAAAATATTAATCCTCATATTTATCTTTTTTTGTCATTAAGATGTCATTGTAGAATCATACAAAGCCTTAAATTCTTCATTATAAAGGATAAGCAAATCAACCAGGACCGGGTCAAAGTGGGTTCCTTTATTTGAAGCTATTATCTCCATACTTTTTTCGTGTGAAAAAGCTTCTTTATACACCCTTTTGGAACGAAGGGCATCGTAAACATCCGCTAATGCCATAATCCTGGCGGCAAGGGGAATATCGTTTCCCTTGAGGCCTTCATTGTAACCCGTACCGTCCCATTTTTCGTGATGGTATTGAGCAATATCCATACCCATTTTGAGGAATTCATTCTTGTCGTATTGTTGGGCGACTTTAGCCAGGGTTTCATACCCTATCCGGACATGGGTTTTCATGATGGCGAATTCATCATCTGTGAGTTTTTCAGGCTTTAATAAGATACTGTCGGGAATACCGACCTTTCCTATATCATGAAGGGGACTGGCCTTATATATGGTATCTATAAAGGTGTCGGTGACAATATCCGCATACTCCGGAACCGTACGTGCTTTTTGGGCTAGCATGCGGCAGAAGGAGGCTGTCCTCTCGATATGGGCTCCGGTATCGTCATCCCTGGATTCCGATAACTTAATCAAGGCATAAATCGTTGCCAGTTGAGATGAGGAAATCTCCCGGACTTTTTCTTCAACTAACTTTTCAAGATGTTTGCTGTATTTTTCAAGCTCGTCTTCGACCTTTTTCATTTCGGTGACATCTTGAATGGTCCCGTATAAATGAGTCAAAACACCTTTGTCGTTAAATTTTGAGTAAAATCTCTGTTGCACCCATTTTACCTGCCCGCTTTTCATCAGCAAGCGATACCTGGTTGTCCAGGGTTTTTGGGTAATAAACATGGCTCTGAACATGGCAGTAACCTTTTCAAGGTCATCAGGATGAACAAAAGAATAATACAAATTCAAGGACGCAGGTGTTGAACTGTCAATTTCAAGAATGGCATACATCGACTTTGACCAAATCATGGTGCCTAAAAAGGGGTTCATGTCCCAGCGGCCTAACATGGCAATTTCCTGTGCTTCGGCAAGTACTTCCTGATTATGCATCAATTCCTTGTTAACTTGTTCAAGGCGCTCTGCTATGGCTGAGTGGTTCAAAATCAACTTGGTCAAAAGTTCCGTCTGATTGCTGTAATCAATCTCCTTTGCAAAACTTTCAAGGGCATAGGCTTTGATCTCTTCATCGGAAGGCAGGTCCTTGGATAAAATATCCTGCAAGAGAAAATCTTGCTTTTTCATATGGTTCCCTCCGACAAAACATAATCAATTCCTATGTTTTTAACAGCTCGTAAATGCCTGATAACAGCTTTTACATCATCTTTTGAAGATATAATGCTGCCATGCTGGGAAGCTACCTTGTCAATATCCAGCTTTTCAACAGTATCAAGGGCATGTGCCAGGGCGCGGGTTGATGTCATGATTCTTTGATGAAAATTTATGATTCCTTTTATGGGACATTTCTCTAATTTCAAAGTGCACTCATTCAAATCACGGCATTCCCTGCAGGCATCATCCAATTTAAACATCAATGTCCAATGGTAATCAAAGCTGCCGAATAAATCACTGGAGAAAAGAGTCTTTGTTTTCGTATCATATGTAACAAATGAGCCCGGCTGGTGGCAGTAAGGAATCCCATAAAACTCCAGCCTTCTGCCCGTAGCAAAATCAAAGCGGCAGCCCAATTCACGAAAATCAAGTTTTTTCGTTTTAGTTGAATAGTAATTGATAAAAACATTGTTCTCTGCATGGGATATGATTCTGAGTTCATCGGTATTTATAATTGACTCAAATTGAGGCAGGCTCCCGCAGAGGTCCGGGTCATAGTGCTGATATATCAGCCTTGTAATTTGCGAGGGCTTAAGTCCGGTCCTTAAAATCTTCAGCATGACGTTACTAAAATCATCCCGGTTGCCGCCGTCAATCAAGACTGCTTCATCCCCTTCGATTATGAGATAGGGATTACAATGAAGTCCTCTGAATTCATCGGAGTAACCCACCCAATATATGCCTTCGCTAATGCTTACCGGTTCATTTTCTAAAATATTTATATTATCTATCACCTTCTATTCCTCCCTCAGCGGCGTATAAGCAATACAAAAAACCATCTATGTTTTTCAAACACTTGTATTTTAGCAGAAAAAACGACATATTACAACAAAATCCTTAATATCCTGCACGGTCAAAAAAATAGCATAGTCAAATTTGACCATGCCTATACTTTTCGTCTTGCTTACTATTTTGTTATTCACTTTCTTTTTTCATCTTATTGTAATAATATGTCAGAGAAAATAAACTTTCATTTAAATGAACATTTTCCACGTATACCTCTTCAGGCATTTTTAAATCCTTCGGGGCGAAATTCCAAATAGCTCTTATGCCGCAACGGACTAATTGTTCCGCTACTTGCTGGCATACACTCTTCGGAGTGCAGATAACTGCAATGTCAATATGCTCTTTTTTGAGAAATTCCTCCAAATCGTCAGAATCCATTATCATTGCGTTCCTGATGGACAAACCGATAAGCTTAGGATTCTTGTCAAACAAGGCTACCACTTCATAGTCAGCTTCGTAAAAGCCGGTATAATTTGCAATAGCCTGACCAATATTTCCTGCACCTACGATTATAATTTTATATTTTTTGTCCAAACCAAGTATCTTGCCGATTTCATTGCGCAAATTTTCCACATCATAACCGAATCCCTGCTGTCCGAATCCCCCAAAGTTATTTAGATCCTGCCTTATCTGTGAAGCAGAGAATCCTGTCATATCACTTAATTCTCTTGATGAAATCTTATTTACTCCGACTTTACTCAGTTCCCCCAAATACCTGTAGTATTTTGGCAACCTTCTTATTACTGCCGATGATATTCTTTCATTCTTCCCCATATGCGCGCCTCCTGTTGATTTATTTTAACAATCTTTCTCCAACATTGCAAGAATTTTTTTATTAATTCGAGAATTTTTTAACAATACTCACTTACATATTTTTCATTATGACGCTTTCGATAACATTTACTGCTTCTTCACAGGCGTCGCTGCACTTTTCAAGGCGGTTATACGCTATGGTCCATGTCATTATCTCTATTGCATCCAAGGATGTAAGGTGGAGTTTTCTCACGATTTCGGTGTAAAGATTGTCTCCTTCCTCTTCCAATTTGTTGACTTTGACAATTTTTTCATGAATTCCTTTTGATTTTTTAAAATTCTTAAACTCTTTAAAGGCGCCGATTAGTTCTTCACAAGCGGATAAAATCAGTTCTAAAAACTTAATGGCATCTTCCTTGATAACCCTTACGTTATACATATACATGTGTAGAAGCACATCTTCGATACAATCCGTAATATCATCAATCGTATGAACCAGGAGCAGGATATCTTCCCGTTCAATGGGCGTTATGAACTCTTTTGCAAGCCTTTTGATTATCTCGTGAGCTTCCAGGTCAGCCGAGTGCTCTATTTCATGCATGGTCACCATGTTTTTTTGCAGTGTTTCCTTGTTGAAATCCCTTAATGTTTCATCTAAGAGTTTTGCAGCCCTGTAACTGTATTCAGCCATTTTTATAAAACTGTCAAAATAATCAAATTCATTTCTTTTAGCCATTTCTCACCTCTAAACAAATATTATAATAAATAGTTTGGCCATTAAATATCCTATCATTCCGCATCCGGGGAAGGTTAAAATCCAGGTCATCACCATTTCCTTTACTATCCCCCAATTTACCGCGGATAATCTTCTTGCCGCTCCCACACCCATTATAGCCGTTGTCTTGGTGTGAGTTGTGCTTACGGGTATTCCTGTCATCGAAGAAATAAACAAGCATGTGGCAGCAGCCATATCAGCTGAAAATCCCTGGTATTTTTCAAGTCTGCACATATCCATTCCAACCGATTTTATAATCCTGTACCCTCCTATTGATGTTCCAAGGCCCATAATTATGGAGCATAAAAGCATCATCCACACAGGGATTTGAAAAGTCGTAACACCTGCTTGTCCATTCACCAAGAAAATACCTAGCATAAAAACACCCATAAACTTTTGCCCGTCTTGAGCCCCATGCATGAAGGCCATAGCCGCACCGCTTAAGACCTGTGCATGTTTGAAAAACTCATTTGCTCTTCTTCGGCTTACGGATCTGAAAAATACCTCAACCAATTTTACTGTTATCCACCCTGATATAAAGCCCAAGAAGGTTGATAATCCCAAGCCGTATAATACCTTTACCCATTCGCTCCCGTTTATTCCTGACAAGCCGTTGTGTAAAGCAATGGCAGCTCCTGAAATTCCCGCAATTAATGCATGACTCTCACTGGTTGGTATTCCAAACCACCAGGCTGCAGTTGCCCATGTTACGATTGCAAACAAGGATGCACACAAGGCAACCAATGCATCTTTTGAATTGCCCCCAAAGTCAACCATGTTGTAAATTGTTTGGGCTACATTTGAATTAATCAAGGTCATTACAAAGACGCCTAAAAAATTGAAAATTGCAGCCATAAAAATAGCTGAACGCGCTGATATGGAACGAGTAGAAACACATGTGGCAATGGCATTGGGCGCGTCAGTCCATCCATTGACCATGATAACCCCCAAGGTAAGAATTGTTGTTATCAACAATATGGGGTTATGAGCATTCTGAAACAAAAAATCCGTAAAAGATACAGCCATCTTATACTCCGTCTTAACATATTTGTGTTTTTATATTAGGTTATACTTTAACCTAACCATACATTTCTAATATACCATATTGTTTGATAAATTTCTACTAATTTTGTTAACTAATAATCATGTCCTATGTAACCCTTTAATATAAAGTTGAATAGTATATTTCTAAGACTATTTTAGGAGGATTTTAATGAAAAAATTTATTTCTCTACTTATTGTTGTGCTTTTAATCACAACGGTTCTTTTTGGGGGATGCAGCGAAAAATCTGCGGATTATCAAAAGGTACGCCTGATTGAAGTAACCCACTCCATATTTTATACGCCTCAGTATGTTGCTCTTGAAATGGGATTATTCGAAAAGCATGGCCTTGAAATTGAGCTTACAAACGGCGGCGGCGCTGATAAGTGCATGGCGGCGCTGGTAAGCGGCGAAGCAGATATAGCCTTTATGGGACCTGAAGCCAGTGTTTACGTATATCTCCAGGGAAGAGACGACTTGGCGGTTAACTTTGCCCAGCTTACCCAAAGAGACGGGTCCTTCATAGTTGGAAGGGAAAAAGATGATAACTTTACAATTGACAAATTAAAAGGTCATACCATTCTTGGAGGCAGGAAGGGCGGAGTACCCCTGATGACCTTGGAATATGTATTGAAACAAAATGGGTTAACTCCCGGGGTTGATGTTGAGGTGAGAACGGATGTCCAGTTTGATATGATGGCAGGAGCATTTGCCTCCGGAGAAGCAGATTACACCACACTTTTTGAGCCCTTAGCTTCAACATTTGAACTTCAGGGAAACGGATACGTCCTTGAATCCGTAGGAAGGCTTGCAGGATACATCCCCTATACCTGCTACAGCGCATTGGAAAGCTATATTGAAAAAAATCCTGAAATAATCCAGGGATTTTGCGATGCTCTATATGAAGCAATGGTCTGGGTAGCAGAACATAACGCCATGGAAGTAGCTGAGGTAATACATCCTCAGTTCGCAGACTCAGAAGTTGAATTCTTAGCTGAAATAGTTCAAACCTACAGGGATTTAGACGCCTGGAATCCTGACCTTGTGCTTGGCGAGGATGGTTACAACAGACTTATCGACATCATGAAGCTGGCAGGCGAAATAGAAGAAGGTGCCCCCTATTCGGAGATACAGACACCTGAATTCGCAATTAAGGCAAAAGAAAACTATGAAAACTAGCATATGAAATCCGGGGAACTTAAATCCCCGGATTTTTATTAATGCTCATACTAGTGTCATCATGAGTGAAGCGAAGGATCTCATGAGATCCTTCGGGCTAAAGCCCTCAGGATGACACTATGGGATATTAATAGCAATGACCTTATTTTAATTTACAGCAATGACAAATCTTCTTAATACTCATTAAACACCGGTCTTGCGCCACTGTCCTCAAAGAACAGGCCTGCTGCTTCAAAAGTCAATCCTTCGATGTTGAATTCAACATCACCTATGCCGTATTGTTCCAGGCACAAAACCACTATTGAGCTCATATCCCTGAAATCCTGCTCAGACAGCTTAACTGCTTCAACCCCTAAGTTGATTACGGCCTTGTCTCCCACAACCTTAACATCTCTTAGATTTATGCCTATTGGAATATTGTTGCTCAGGGTCGTATCAGCCGGTGGTCCTTCAAATAGTTTCTCAACTACAAATTGTACCGGATTGCCAACCTTTGTGGCTGAAAATGTCAAGGGAACATAGTGGCCCATGACTTCGGTATCCGGTGCCTTGAAATATACCGTATAATTAACCCCGTCTTCGGAACCGTACAAATTTATATTTTCTCTTTCAAATCCCTTGTTTATGGCATAGCCGTTAGGAAGAGAACTAAGTGCCTGGCCCTCCACCAGTAATTCAACCCTGTCGATTGTGGGGAATTCTGTAAGGGCATATGTAATGGCGGAAATCATGTTTTCCTCCTGTTCAAGAGAGGAAGTATTTAATATGTTTTTGCTGAAATCCACCCTGCATAAGCCGTCCTTTATGGACATGCCTCTTATTTCGGTACCTTCTGGAATTACCCCGTGAAGACCGGATTGGGCAATTCTTTTTTCAGTTTCGCTCCCTGCAATCATGCTTCTAAGTGTTGCCTTTGCAATTCCTTCTTCCCAGGGTATCTTTGTGTTGACCGGAACCACGAAGCCGTATTCATCTTCAAAATAGGCCATTATGTTTGTCATTTTAACTTCTTCCTGAGGTTCTGCTGCTGTTTCTATAACTTCTTCATATGCTTCTTCTCCGACTGCGTCTTCCACTATTTCAAATTCCGAAAGCTCGGCCAAATCGGATACATCCGGATTAGCTTTTTCCTTAAGCCCCACCATCATATCTAAGGTACCGCATGCCGTTAAGCATACTGCTATTAAAACAATCAATATCAAAAAAACCTTTTTTTGATGAGCCAATTTCATACCCTCCTCATGCATTTATATATAATTATATTAAGCATGTACCGAGGATATGACTTTTATGATTAATAAAATATGGAGCCTTGTGGGGTTCCTTCCTTATTTCATCATTATTATTCCGGCCATTAGGCCCCTTATACCTTTTTGTCCCCTGTGAGAAAAGAATAAGTCATTGCGGCATTTTGTGCAAAGCCCTGCAAGTTCAATATTATTTTCATCCATTCCTGCTTTTGTCATGTTGTACTTATTGATTTCCCACAAATCAAAATGGTACTTGTTTCCCCTTGTAACCATGAAATCCTTATATCTTATGTCTGTTGCAATAAACATGTCGGCGACATCCTTATCCACTTCGAAACAATCCTGGCATAAGGAAGGGCTGATGGCTGCCTTTAAGTGGGAAGGATTACTACCCATTTCAGTCAATGCCCTGACCATCTTCCCTGCAATATCGGTCATCGTCCCCCTCCATCCAGCATGGCTCAGGCCTATTAACTTTTTCACCGGGTCGTAGAAAAACACTGCGTTGCAGTCCGCATGAAAGGACATCAGGGCAACATTTTTCTTATCCGTATAAATACCGTCTATGTCGGTATACTTAGGGTCCTTCACGGCCCTCCCCTTATAGGTCTCATCCACATATTTAATATTGTTGGTATGGGTTTGGTCTGTTTCTACAACGTCCTCAATGCTGATGCCCAACTTATCAAAGACTATCAAGTTGTTTCTTCTTATGTTTTCTTCATCATCCCCCGTACCGAATCCTATGTTGAGGGATTCATATGGGCCCTTGCTGACCCCTCCCTTTCTTGTGGTAAAGCAGTGCAATAGATCATGGTATTCATCAAAAATTGGAAAGGTAACATACACAAAATCTTCTATCCGGTTTAATTTATACATAATGATTCCTTTCTATATATAGTGTTGTTATCCTTAATTTCAGTCAAGGACCTCATGGGATCCTTCGGGCTAAAGCCCTCAGGATGACATCGGTTTACATAAAATAATTTATGTTAACTAAAAGTCAGTTATTGTCGAGATATCGTTTAAGATGTAAATGTCCCACCAAGCCAATTATACCATAATTTATTATATCATTTAAATTTAATGTATGCTAAAATAAAATCAAAGATTATCCTTAAAAAAGGAGTTAATATGATCATTTCGCCTGTTTTTGATAAGGAAAGCGACAAGCCCCTCTATATGCAGTTATATGAATACATAAAGAACGAAATAACCTCGGGGCTCTTAAAGCCTGATTCAAAGCTGCCTTCCATCAGGGAGGCTTCCTCCACCTTGAAGTTGAGCAAGACAACGGTAGAAAATGCTTACAGCCAGCTTGTGGCGGAAGGTTACATAGAAAATTATCCCAAAAGAGGCTACTTTGTTTGCGATTTAAGCGAATATAACTTTGATGGGGGAACGGTTAAGAATACTGTGGAATACCACAATGAAATAACCTATCTGAATGATGGGGTGGACAGGGAGAGTTTTGATGCTTCAACCTGGAAGAGGATTTATAACAAGGTTATATCAGACAGGAACACAAGTATTAACACCTCCTGCTCGGCTCAAGGGGAGGAATTTTTAAGGGAGGAAATAGCAAACTTCGTAAATACCATGAGGGGGGGCAACACTACGTCCCAGCAGGTAATCGTGGGAGCCGGAATCCAGTATTTATTGGGAATCCTGATAGGAATCATCAAGGATGACTATAACACGGTTGCCTTCGAAAAACCGGGTTACAAGAAGGCAGAATTTGTTTTTGAAGATTACATGTTCAATATAAGGCATATAGAAATTGCCGATAGCGATTTTCCCATAGGCCAGCTCAGGAAAAGCGATGCCAAGGTGATATATATCAGTCCTTCTCACCAATACCCCCTCGGCACCATCATGCCCGTAAACAAGCGAATGGAACTTCTGGATTGGGCTTACAAAAAAAACGGCATTATAATCGAGGATGACTATGATTCCATGATAAGGTACGGGGGCATGCCCATACCCAGCCTGCAAGGCCTGGACAAAAATGATTGCGTCGTGTACCTGGGCTCCTTTTCAAAGATGCTTCTTCCTTCCCTAAGAATAAGCTACATGATAATACCAAAAAAACTTCTGCCCAAATACAATGAAATAAAAGACCGCTACACCCAGTCGACTTCTAAAATTGACCAACTGGTGCTGGCTAATTTCATGAAGGATGGGCATATGGTTAAGCATCTTCGCAAAATAAAGCGTATATACAAAAAGAAGAATTCTTCTTTAACAGCTGATTTAAAAAGTTTGTTCAAGGATAAAATAGAAATTATCAGCTCCGATTCCGGCCTGCATATAGTATGTGAAGCCAGGACTCACAAGGATAAGGACCATATAATAAAAGATGCGCAAAACTCGCGCATCCTTATAAACATAATCAGCAAGGACAGTAACAGGGTCATGTTTTCCCTTAATTACAGCGGGATAGACTTAAAAGACATACAGGAATTCACAGTTCTTTTAGGGAAGGTCTTGTTTGAGTAACCTTGTTCTTGAACAAATCCTTATATAGTTCTCCCACTAAGAGGGGTATGAAGGAAAATGCAATTACCAGCTGCCAGTCCCGAAGATTGAGGGGGACTACATCAAAAACTTCATTCAAGGCAGGTATATATAAAACTGCTAAGGTGAGGAATAAGGACGCTAAAACCGCCTGGACCATCCTCATGTTGGTAAAAAAGCCTATCCTGAACAAGGTATAATCCTGGGACCTTGAAGAAAAGGCCCTTAAAAGCTCAGACAAAATCAAGGTGGTAAAAACTACTGCCCGGCCATGAATCAAGCCGCTCCCGGAACCATACATTTTCAGAGCCCAATAATAGGATAAAAGTGAAGAAAAAGATATGGCAATTGCCTGCATCAGAATTCCCCCAAGCATCTCTTTGTCGAGGATGGCTTCTTTTGTGCTTCTGGGAGGCTGTTTCATGATGCCCGGCTCTGCATTTTCAACTCCTAATGCCAGGGCAGGAAAACTGTCCGTAACAAGGTTCAGCCACAAAAGCTGTATGGGAAGGAGGGGAACCTCCCAGCCCAGCATGATGCTTATAAATACAAGCAAAATCTCTCCTATGTTGCAGCTCAATAAAAAGAAAACAAATTTCTTAATATTGGAGAATATTATTCTTCCTTCTTCAACGGCATTAACGATGGTTGCAAAGTTGTCATCAGTAAGTATGACTTCGGCTGTATTTTTAGCCACATCGGTACCCGTGATGCCCATTGCAACCCCTATGTCCGCCTTTTTCAGAGCAAGGGCATCATTGACCCCGTCCCCGGTCATGGCTGTAATATGACCATTTTCCTTTAAGGCCGTAACTATTCTAACCTTATGGTCCGGGGATACCCTGGCATAAACCTTGGTTTTCTTAACAAGTTCTCTTAACTCTTCATCAGAATAATTATTGAGGTCTTCTCCCATCACAGCCTGATCTTCCCTGTCGGCAAGTCCTAGTTCTTTTGCTATGGCATAAGCAGTTTCCTTGTAATCACCCGTTATCATAACCGTTTCAATACCGGCTTGCCTGCACTGGGCTATGGATTCTTTTACTTCAGGCCTTGGAGGGTCAATCATTCCCACTAGTCCCACAAATACCATGTCATTTTCCACCTGGTCGAAGGTGGGATGCTGGGGGAGTCTGTCCCATACCTTGTAGGCAGCAGCCAAAACTCTAAGGGCTGAACGGGCAAAATCTGTATTGACCGACAAAACCTTGCCCTTTAAATCTTGGGTAAAATCAATTATTTTACCATTAAGGGCTATTTTGCTGCACTTGTTTATTACTATATCAGGTGCCCCCTTCGTGAATGAAACAACCTTCCCTTCAATATAATCCGAATGAAAGGTCGTCATCATCTTCCTTGCGGAATCGAAGGGAAGTTCGGCAATTCTGGGATATATCATGTTCAGGTGGTCGGAAGTCTGGCCTAATTTACCGGCAAAGGTCAGGATTGCCCCTTCCGTAGGGTCCCCGATAATCTTATATGTACCGGAAGAATTATCAAGGCGCGCATCATTTGCCAGGGTGCCTATGGAAACTAAATTTCTTAAATCAGGAAGAGAGTTTATGGTTATACTCCTTCCATTAAGAATAACATTTCCTTTAGGCTCATATCCCGTACCTTCAACATCCAAAATTCTGTCATCCACATAGGCTTTTACCACCGTCATTTCATTTTGAGTCAGGGTCCCTGTCTTGTCTGAGCAAATAACCGTTGTTGCTCCCAAGGTTTCAACTGCCAAAAGCTTTTTAACGATGGCATTTTTTTCTGCCATCCTGTTCATACCTATAGCTAAAACAATTGTGACGATAGCAGGCAGCCCCTCGGGTATTGCAGCAACAGCAAGGCTTATGGAGGTTAAAAGCATGTTCAGGGCCTGTCTTTTTTGGTACATGCCCACCATAAACACTATAATGCAGATGGCTATAATCAGGGTTCCCAAAACCTTCCCCAACTGGTTTAATTTTATTTGCAGGGGGGTTTCTTCTTCGCCATATGTTTGTATTTTTACCGCGATGCTACCGATTTCGGTATTGTGGCCCGTTGCGGTAACAACTCCCTTGCCCCTGCCGTAGGTCACTATAGTGCTTGAAAAACACATGTTATGCCTGTCCCCTATTCCGACAGGACCGGCTATTTTGACTTTAGCATCCTTTTCAACGGGAACAGATTCACCGGTTAAGGATGCTTCTTCAATCTTTAAATTTGAGCTTTCAAAAAGTCTTATATCGGCAGGAACAATATCTCCTGCCTCCAGAACCACAACGTCTCCGGGAACAAGGTCCGATGCAGGAATTACTTTCATGTTCCCTTCCCTTACAACCCTGGCATTGGGCGCGCTCAGCTTTTGCAGGGCTTCTACCGCCCTTTCGGCCTTTCCTTCCTGATAGATGCCCAAGGCGGCATTAATAACAACTATGGCCAAAATTATCATTGCGTCTTCCTTCTCCCCTACAAATGCCGATACCCCGGCCGCCATAAGCAGGATAATTATTAAAAAGTCCGCAAATTGGGCCGCAAACTTGGAAAGGATGCTCTTTTTAGCCGGGGCTTCCAGTTCATTTTTGCCGTACTTTTCGATTCGCTTCTCAGCTTCCTTTTCGCTGAGACCTGTACTGAAATTTGTGTTAAGTTCCTTTAAAATTTCGTTTTTGCCTTTGTTATACCAATCCAAATTATTCTCCTCCCTAAGTAAAGTATTAACATTGGTATAATATATTGGCAGATTTATTTTTTTATTCCTGTTTTTGGACAAACATCATTATTGCTTTGAGGAGAATCTATATAACACTTTATTTGAAATATAGTGCTTTTTATGTTAAAGTGTAATTAATCAAAGGAGGTTTTACTATTAAGTATAAAATTAATGCTGTATATTTCAGTGCAACAGGTACAACTAAAAAAGCAGTGGAAAAACTTGCATATGAATTAGCAAAACACTTCAATGAAAAAACAATTAACTACATAGATTTTACTTTGCCTTCCGGAAGAAAAGAAGCCTTGCATTTTTCCGATAATGATATAGTGATACTGGCTGTTCCTGTATACGCAGGCAGGGTACCAAATGTTTTGTTGAAATTCCTGAATAGTATGAAGGCTGACGGGGCAAAGGCCGTCGCCCTTGTCCTTTACGGCAACAGGGATTACGACGATGCCCTTTTAGAATTAACAGACATATTGAGGATTAATGGTTTTAAGACTATTGCAGCAGGAGCCTTTATAGGAGAGCATTCCTTTTCAAAACTTTTAGCCAAGGGCAGGCCCGATGAAAGGGATTTAGAAAAGTTAAGTGTATTTGCTAAGCAAATATATGATAAGCTGTCTTCAGGAAAGGAAAACGAGCCTCTTGTAGCCGGCACCAAGGAATACAGGGACTATTACAAACCGAAAGACAAAAACGGAAATCCTGTTGATATAAGGAAAGTAACACCTAAAACAAACCTTGACTGTATTAATTGCAAGCTTTGTGTATCCCTTTGTCCCATGGGCTCAATTGACAGCAATGATGTTTCAATACTCAACAATATTTGCATAAAATGCGGTGCATGCATCAAAGCCTGCCCCGTAAATGCAAAATATTATGATGATGAGAACTATTTGCATCATAAATATGAACTGGAAACTATTTTTGCCGAAAGAAAAGAACCGGTAGTGTTTTTATAGTAAAACACTACCGGTTGCTTATTCCGTATCATTTAAACAAGACTTTTCTCCCAATATTTGTCCCATTCGGACACCCATGAGGGAAGACATCATCAGTCCCCTGGTCCAGCCGCTGGCATCCCCCAAGCAGTATAAATTTTTGATATTGGTTTCAAATTCAGTGCTGATTTCAACCTTGTTGCTGTAAAACTTCACTTCCGGTCCGTAAAGAAGGGTTTCCGTTCCGGCAAAGCCGGGTACCACAATATTTAATGCCTCTATGAAATTCAAGATATTGGTCATTGTCCTGTAAGGCATTGCTGCAGTCAAGTCTCCCGCAACCGCATCCGGTAAGGTAGGTTTGACATTTGACCTGGTGAGTTCATGCTGCCATGTCCGCTTGCCGTCCAGGATATCGCCGTATCTTTGAACCAGTATCTTTCCTCCCCCCAGCATGTTTAAAAGCTCAGCCACCTTAGCCCCGTATTTGATGGGCTCGTTAAAAGGAGTTCTGAAATTATGGGAGCTTAAAATCGCTAAATTTGTGTTGCTTGATTTTCTGTCCTTATAGGAATGTCCGTTGACAACAGCAAGATTGTTGTCGTAATTCTCCTGGCTTACAAATCCTCCGGGATTTTGACAGAAGGTCCTTACCTTATCCTTATAGGGCTTAGGGTAACCTATGAGTTTTGATTCATACAAAACATTGTTTACCCTTTCCATAACCTCATTCCTTACTTCAACCCTGACCCCTATGTCAACTGTTCCTGCCCTGTGGGCTATATTGTGCTTGACACAGATGGACTTAAGCCAGTCAGCTCCCTTTCTGCCGGCCGATATAACAACCCTGTTGCCATAGATTTCTTCATTGTCCTTTTTCTTCAATGAATCGGTCACAACAACCCCCTTGACCGACCCGCCTTCAACCAGGACATCAACGGCTTCCGTGTTGAACCTGATTTCAACGCCCCTGTCAATTATATAATCTTCAATTCTCTTATAAATTTCTTGAGCCCTTTCGGTACCTAAGTGTCTTATGGGGCAATCCACAAGCTTAAGACCCGCTTCGATGGCCTTTCTTCTTATTTCTTTGATTTCTTCCTTGGCTTCGAGGCCTTCAACCCTGCTGTCGGCTCCAAATTCCAGGTAGATTGCATCGGTATATTCAATCAGCTCCTGGGTGAAATCATAGCCTATCAGTTCGGGTAAATCTCCCCCTACCTCAGGACTTAAGGACAATTTGCCGTCGGAAAAGGCCCCTGCCCCCGAAAAACCTGTTGTTATGTTGCAATAAGGCTGGCAGTTAACGCATATTTTTGTTTTATCCTTGGGACAATTTCTCTTTTCAATGGGTTTTCCCTGCTCAAGAATCAGTATTTTTTTATCAGGCCTTGTCTTATTAAGTTCCAATGCTGTAAATATCCCTGATGGTCCTGCCCCTACTATAATTAAATCATATTTCATTAGTTTTTCCCTTCTTTCATTCCGAAATATATTATTTCTATAAGAGTTTTGTCATTTTGAGAGCTTTAGTTCGAAGGATCTCATAGTTTCACGTAAGTGTCATTCTAAACGTATGTGAAGAATCTCATGAGATCCTTCGCTTTGCTCAGGATGACAGAGCTGCGCTCTGACATGATGATGCGATTATTGTCATCAAGTATCCACAAAGAACTGTACCTTATGGATTGAATCCTTTGCTGACATTTTAAACGATAACTTGACAATAACTGACTTTTAATTAACATAAATTATTTTATGTAAACCGGGTGGTTATATAAATACTTTTATTCAATTAATACTATGTCATTCTCATTTAGTCCCGATACCACTTCCACATTGGAGTCGTCTTCAAGACCGGTTATTATTTCAACTTCCGTTTGCTTATTCCCTTCTACAAGGGTCACATATTTTTTGTTATCCTTTTCATAAACAGCGTCCTTGTCAACCAACAAGACATTGTTTTTTTCCTGCAATACGATTTCTATGTCAACCTCCGAGCCCAGCTTGTAGTCGGTATCATCCAAATCCGCCTCGATTCTCACGCGTTTTTGCTCAACCCCAAGGTCGGATATCTTTGCCCGGGCCTTTGGATATATCCTGCTTATCAAAAGTGTTTTAATAACTTTGCCCTCATCATCCACTATATTAAAATCCATGCCTCTGATTAAATCCTTGGCATCTTCCGCCAGAACTTCCACGTAAATGCCTAAATTTGAGTCATCCTGTATTTCAACCACGGGGACCCCTGCTTGTGTCATGCCCCCTTGTTGAACGTTTAATTCCGTAATCACCCCGTCAAACTCGGCTTTGATTGAAGATTGTTCCAAACTCCTCTCCAATATTTGTTTTTGTATCACCGCTTCATCAATTTGAGCCTCATATTGTTTTTTTACATTTTCCGAAACTCCTTGTATAACCTTGTTATAATTGTTGGTTGCTTCCTGAAGCATGTTTTCAAGGACCTTCAGGTTATTCTTTGCTTCATCGTATTCCACCCGGCTCACGGCATTATTTTCATATAAGGTTTCAATCTTTTCCAAATTGCTTCTTGCAAAAGCCAAATTGGTTTCAATGGTGCTTATGTTCAGTTTTAAATTTGAGATTTCCTCAAAATCGGCCCCTTTTACAATATCGTTGTAAGAAGCGATAATGGCTTCAATTTGCTTGTTTATCCTGTCGATCTCCAAGCCATAGTTGTTTTCATAGGTTAAAATTATGTCCCCCTTCATTACCCTGTCCCCCACAGAATAATGAAGTTTTTCGACTTTTCGGCTCATGTCCGAGTAGAAGGTATTGACTCTTTTTGAAAAAACCGTTCCTCTTTCTTCTATGGTTTTTTTGATGCTTCCTGATTTTACCTGCGAGGTTTTAAGCTGGTCATTTTGTCCCCCAAATAATAACGAAGCTGTTATGAATAGTACTATTATTGCTAACAGTGGCAAAAAATATTTTTTCTTCATCATACCCTCCACTTAAGTTATCCTGCTTTTAAGTGCCTGCATAAAATCCAGTCTGTTAATTTTTACATAGGTCATGAGCTGAGCTGATATTATAAAAATTATGGTTAAAATTATTGCTATAAAAATATTTTTTGTTGAAACACTCCCATGAAAGGTGTATATATCCGTATTAAAAGTCAAACCTACATATTCAACCAGCAATTTCCCCAGGGGTATGCCTGCTAAGATACCGATGACCGACATGACCGAATTTTCCTTTATAAGCATCTTAAATATTTCAATTTTTGTAAAGCCCATAACTCTTAAAGATGAAAACTCCAAGGTTCTTTCATTGATGCTCATGAGGGTCATGGCGTATAAGATAACAAAACCCAGCATCCCCGAAAAGATAACCATGGCTCCCATGAAGGCCACAATGAGTCCCGTAAATTCTTCGAAAATGTTCTGCATGTCTTCCCTGGATTGGGTCGACATAATTTCATTTATGTTAACCAATTTAGCTTTAATCTTGTCATCCGAACTGATGAATACACCATTTATGATTCCTTTATCAAGAAACTTTTTGTTTATATAGTCTATATTCATATAACCGTTAATTCCCAGGCTCTGCTCTATGACACCCTTAACCGTGACATATTCTCCTTCCCTGCCGGGTATGAAGCTTTTCAGAAATATCCTGTCCCCCTCGGATGCCTTAAGAACCTTTGCCAAATTTGAAGAAATCAAAATTCCTTCAGCGGGAACTGAAAGCTTGTTACCTTTCTTATCCCTGAAGTCATAAAAACGGGTATTCTTTTCCAGTCCTATCACATTAACAATTTTGGAATGCCTGCCGTTTTCAATTTCAAAGGGAAGCTCGACTCTTCCTTCCATGTGTTCATAGTTTATATATTTTTTGATTTCATTAAGAACCCCTTCATCCTTAAAGCCCTTAAAACCTACGTTATAATCCATCTTCATGAATTCGGAATAATGCCCCACATATATGACATCCATGGTTTCACTCATCCACATGGTCATAATCATGAGACTGCAGCTTATGGAAGCAGCCGCCCCAATCAAGAGAAATTTTTTCTTTTCTCTGAATATGTTTCTGAAAACCATCCTCCATGAAAATGTAAGCTTATTCCAGAAGAGTTTAAAATCTTCAAGAATAATCTTTTTACCTTGCTTTGGTGTTTCGGGCCTCATTGACTCGGCAGGGTTAATCCTAAGTATGGCCCTGATTCCCCAAAAACCCGAAAGCAGGCAAAATATCGTTGACAGGATTACTGATACGAAAAGCCTCTCATAGTAAACCTGAACCGTCAGCATGGGAATATTAAAAAATTCAAGGTACATCCTGGTCATTGCCCCCGAAGCCAAGGTCCCTGATATTGCTCCTAAAAGCCCCCCTAAAATTCCTACTGTAGCAGCATACTTCAAATAATGAGTAATAAGTTCCCCGTCCAAAAAGCCTACAGCCTTCAAAACTCCTATGGAAGTCCTGTCTTTTTTGATAATACGGGACAGCATTACAGACAACATGATACCTGCGAAAATCAGGAATAAAACGGGAATGGACCTGGATACGGTCTCAAGGCCTCTGATTTCTTCGTTAAGCATGCTGTTGCTCAATTGCTCATCCCTGTCTATAACCCGCATAACCCCGTATCTTTTCAAGTATTCTTCCAGATAATCCTTTGTTTCATCAAGGTCATCCTGATTATTTACCCTTATGACCACTTCGTTGAAAAGGCCGGAGCCGGATATTCTTCGCAGATACTCTTCTTCGATAAAGACTACCCCGAACTTTTCATAATCCGGAAGAAGGGTCTGTTCATTTTCCATCAGGTATACATATTCAGGACTTGAAACGATTGCCGATATGTTAAACCTAAATTTTCTGCCCCTTATATTAAGGTCTATCTCATCACCGACATCAAGTTCCCTTGCCAGGGCAAACTGGTCGATAACCATTATTTCTTTTTCCTTTATGGTCCGCCTGCCCTTCTTTACAAAGAGCTCATTAATCTTGTTTTCCTTGCTATCCACAGATACAGCCCTTACATTCACCCTTTCATCCTCATCCCCGGTGATTAATTTAGCGTCCAGGGCCAGCCTTACATCAGCCTGCCTGATGTTATCATGTCCCTCCAATTCTCTTTCCAACCTCTCTGGAAGGGCTGCTGCAGTGACGAAAATATCGGCAAAATTAGTGGCATCATAGTAATCATCCAAGGTGTTCCTTAAATTCACGGCTGAATTGCTGACTGCCGTGAAAATAAAGATACCGGTAATTATAATGGACAGTACCGCAACATATTGCCCCTTTGTTTTTTTTATCATTCTGAAAAGTCTCAGATTCAGCTTTTTCATCACCATACAATCCTTTCGGGGGCAAGGGGGGATTCATTTTTAATGATTTCTGTTATGGTGCCGCTTCGCATTTTAATCACCCGGTCAGCCATTTGTGCTATGGGGGAATTATGGGTGATTACCATTACGGTATTCTTGTATTTCACATTAACGTCCTTAAGAACCTTCAGAATATTTATACCCGTTTCAAAATCAAGAGCGCCCGTAGGTTCATCGCACAGCAAAATCTGCGGATTTTTGGCAACAGCCCTGGCTATGGCAACCCTCTGCTGCTCACCCCCGCTCATCTGTGAGGGAAAATGATCCATCCTGTCATAAAGTCCGACTGCTTCCATGATTTCATCTATGTCGGCTGTACTACGGGTTATTTCTGCGACTAATTCAACATTCTCCCTGGCCGTAAGAGTAGCTATGAGATTATAGAACTGAAAAACAAAGCCGATTTTATACCTCCTGTACATGGTAAGCTCTTTATCGGTGAAATTCGTAATCTTTTCACCGTTAAAAACAACACTGCCCCTTGTGGGGGTATCCATTCCACCTATTATATTTAAGAGGGTGCTTTTGCCTGAGCCGCTGGGTCCTAAAATAACGATGAATTCGCCCTTTTCAACCTCAAAACTTACATCTTCCAGGGCCTTGACCGTAACTTCGCCCATTTGATAATATTTGCTTAAGCTTTGAACCCTAAACAGTATATCGCCCATAGCCGCTCCTGATATTTTTAATGTAACATTTTATTCACGAATACACTATTTAACAAATCTATTATAGCATTTTACGTGAAATAAATAAACATAAAAAACCGTATGATATGCTTTATATCATACGTTTCACTTCCAAATCCTTATCATTTAAACTGATTATTTTGCAAAACCTTGTAAACCACTTCAGTTCGGCTTAAACAGTTCATTTTTTTGAATATATTCTGCATGTGAGTTTTTACGGTATGATTGCTTAAATATAGTTCGTCAGCAATTCTTTGATTTGAATAACCCTGCAACAACATAGATATGATTTCACATTCTCTATTGGTAAGATTATATAATACTTTTAAATTGTTGTAGTTTATTGAACTATTATTATCATTTTTTGATATATATAAAGCATAAAACGTTTTTAGACCTTTGGCATAGTCCGGGACCACAAGGGGAATAATTTTTATGAAATAATCTTGAATGCAAGCCTGCAAAGAAGTATTAAAAGTAAATTCTTTAAAATACATTTTATCCATCAACAGCTTAACTAATTTATCATTGAAATAGGTATCACAATTGCTTCCTAAAATTTCTTGAATAAACTGTACAGCAAATTGATTATAGTGAGTTATATTAAAATTGCTGTCCAAGATCATCATTCCGATAGGTGATTCCTGTATATAATTCATTATCAGGCCGTTTTCATACCTGAATTTTAACTTTTCCAGAGAATCCTTCAATAGCTTTGTGACATTTTCCTGTATAACAGAAGCATATCTTATTTCATTTTCAGTAAACCTTCCCAGGCATTTTGGTTTCATAATACCTATTACACCCAATAGCTGCCCATTATGCTGCAGATGCAAGGCAATTTCATCATATACACCCATTTTTCTCAGAACGTCAGCGTAGAATTCTGTTTTTTCAAAATTGTTTAAAGGCATTATATCGGTTATGTGGACAATATTCCTGGATAGGAGGTTTTTAGAAATATTTATTGTATGAAAGATATCTGTTTTAAAATAGTACCTTTTGTAGGAATCCATCGTCTCAGTATCTATATTAACGGAAACAGGGTCTATATACTGTCCGTTTTCATCAGTAAGAAAGAAAGCCATAGAATAGCCATTATACAAGTTTTGCATAAGTTCTAATACTTTTTGGCGGATATCGCCGTCAATATCAAACAACTGCGACTGAAAATGCAACAATTTCTCATATTCCTTATTAGTTAACATGATAACCACCTGTAAAAATAATTCAGCAGATTGTCAGGCAAGCATTATAGTCTTAAGCAGTTATAAAAAATAAAATTATTAAGCTATTCAAATTGTGTACTTAATTATAGTACAGGTGTACTCAAAAATCAAATGATTATAATGGTATGACAAAAAATAAGTAAAAAGTATTAGCTATTATGAAATTTTTACTTATTTGGTCTGATTTACATCATAAAACCATATAAATAAAATTAACCTGACAAATAATAAAAGTAAAGGATGTGAACATAAAAATGATGCAGGAAGTATACATGCCTAAATTTGGAATGTCCATGGTTGAAGGCGAAGTAAGCAAATGGCTGATAAAGGAGGGGGATTGGGTAAACAAGGGAGATGATATTGTCGAAATAACAGAAAACAAAGCTATTCAAACGGTTCAGGCTCTGGTATCGGGTACTGTTGAAAAAATATTGGTTCAAGAAGGAGAAACAGCCGTAGTCGGTCAACCTATAGCAATCATAAACTTACAATAATTAATTGATACAGGCTGTGAAAGGAGGCGGCAATGGAAGGAGAAAACAACTCACTTAAGACGGACAGCAAAGAAATCCTTAAAGAAACTAAGCTGACAGGGATTAGGAGAATAATAGCCAATAAGATGGAGGAGAGCCTGAGAAAATCACCCCAGGCAACCATAACTACCAAGGCAGATATGTCCGGATTAATAGCTCTTAGGAAAACGTATTTAGACCAGGGGTTAGATCTTTCATATACTGATTTATTTGTTAAGGTGACTGAATCAGCTCTTAAGCTTAATCCGGATTTAAACTCATCACTTCAGGAAGGAAAAATAATCCAGTATAAATCTATTAATATCGGGGTTGCTGTCGGCACAGACAAGGCACTGTTCGTTCCTGTAATTAAGAATGTCCAGGATAAAAGCTTGCTGGAAGTATCAAAGGAATTAAAAGAAATGATACAAAAAATTAAAGAGCAAAGGATTTCTGTTGAGGAGCTTACAGGCGGTACTTTTACAATCAGCAATATGGGCATGTTCAGGGTGGATGTAATGACGCCGATTATCAATGTCCCCGAAGCGGCTATAATGAGCATCGGAACAATTCGCAAGGAATTGATTGTAGAAGATGATGAGACTATAAAAATCAAACCCATGACAACTCTTTCCCTTACATTGGATCATGCGGTTATAGACGGCTTGCCGGCTGCAAGATTTCTCGAAACGTATTTAAAAATCATGGAAAACCCGCAAGATTATTTTTCCTGATACATGAATGAAAAATGATTAAAAAATATAAAAATTGGAGGTGTAATTAATGAAATACTCAAACGAAGAATTGCTTAGCATGTATGAGAAAATGGTACTATCCCGTGTTTATGAGGAAAAGGTCATAGAATTATTGACTATGGGAAAAATTCAAGGCGGTGCATGGCACTTAGCAATTGGACAAGAAGCAGCTCAGGTCGGATGTATCACCGCCTTAGGGCCTAATGATTATTTTGGCCCTACCCACCGATGTCACGGAGTGCTGGCAACCAAACTGGACATTAATAAATTCACGGCCGAATGCCTTTGCAAGGGTACCGGCTACCAAAGAGGTAAGGCAGCCATAGTACACATTTCCAGTATGGAAGAAAAACTGTTTCCTGCCAACGGTATCTTAGGGGCGGGAGCACCGATAGCAGTTGGATTTGCAGTGGCTTTGAAAAGAAAGAAATACGATGGAGTAATTGTATCAATGATTGGAGATGGTGCTTCTAACGAGGGCAACTACTACGAAGCACTTAACCTTGCGGCAATAATGGAAGCACCGATTGTATTCTTTATTGACAATAATGGTATCGGTTTTACTAATCCTATTGATAATGCTACAAAAGTTCAGGACCTTTCGGCCAAAGGGGCTGCGGTAGGCATACCCGGAGTTACCGTAGACGGCAATGATGTTTTGGCAGTGAGGGAAGCCGTTGAAGCAGCCATAGAAAAGGCAAGAATGGGTCAGCCAAGCATTGTTGAAGCAAAATCAATCCGTTTCCGTCCTCATGCAGAAGGTCTGTCTGCAGAAACAAGAGATCCCAAATTGATTGAAGAAGCAAAAAAGAATGATCCTATAGCACGTTATGAAAAGACATTAAAGGAATTAGGCGTCCTTGATGATAAAAAAATATCTGAAATATATGAAAACGTGACAAAATTAGCTTTAGATGCATTTGAGTATGGTTTTGCATCCCCATATCCATCCAAAGAGGATACATGTGATATCAATCTGGTATATAAAACCTTAGGAGGTGATTTAGCATGAGAAATATAACATATATGCAGGCCTTGCAGGAAGCCCACGCTGAAGAAATGATGCGCGATGAAAATATATTTTTAATGGGCATAGAATTGAGACATATGGGAAGCGGTGTCGGTCAGACTGCCGGACTCTATCAGAAATTCGGTCCGGATCGTATATTTGACACTCCTATCAGTGAATCCGGATATGTGGGCGCAGCTGTCGGTTTAGCCTTAGGAGGAATCAGAACTATAGTAGAAGTACAGTTTGCGGATTTTTTAAGCTATGCATTTGATTCAATCGTAAACCAGGCAGCAAAGCTTCGTTATTTGTCTGATGGAAAAGAAAGCATTCCCCTTGTAATCAGAGCTCCTCAGGGCATGGGTTTCTATTTTGGAGCTCAACACTCCCAATGTGTTGAGTCATGGTTTATGAATGCTCCCGGACTAAAAATAGCCGTTCCCAGCAATGCTTATGATGCTAAAGGCCTCCTGAAAACGGCTATAAGAGACGACGACCCTGTTTTGTTCTTAGAGCATAAGGCGTGTATTTTCATGAAAGGCGAGGTGCCTGAGGAAGAATACACAATTCCTTTCGGACAAGCAAAAATTGTAAGGCCCGGCACAGATGTTACGATTGTAGCCATTCAAAAAATGGTGTGGGATAGTATAGAGGCAGCCGAGGAACTTCAAAAAGACGGTATAAGTGTAGAAATTATTGATCCAAGAACCTTAATTCCTTTGGACAAAGAGACTATATTCAATTCCGTAAAGAAAACCGGCAAGGCTGTTATTGTAAATGAAGCTCCTCTTAGAGGCAGCGTAAGCGGTGAAATAAGTGCCGTCATTAATGAAAATTGCTTTGAATACTTGAAAGCTCCTATTAAAAGAGTGGGTGCGGCCAATATACCTATTCCATTCGGAGCCAACGAATCATATGTTTTACCCAACAAAAATGATATCATAGCAGCGGTAAAATCGATTGTTTGATAAAAGAATATGCTTGATTTGCCTATCTGCAAGACAGAGCTCATCTGTCTTGCAGGTAATACTTATGAGTAATATCAGGAGACAAATATGGATAAATTTGATTTAGCAATAATAGGTGCCGGTCCCGGCGGATATGTAGCTTCAATCAGGGCCGCACAATTAGGTTTGAAAACTGTAATAATTGAAAAGGATAATATCGGGGGCACTTGTCTGAATGTTGGGTGTATCCCCACAAAGGTACTGATAAAGAATGCAGAGATACTTCACGAATTGAGAAATGCCGGTAATAGAGGTATAGAAGTCTCAGTCCCCCAAGTTAATATGCCGAAAATAAATAACATGAAAAATAAAACGGTCAATCAGCTGAGAAATGGGGTACAGATGCTTCTTAAAGCCAACGGTGTCAAGATAATAAAGGGCGAAGCCAAGGTTATCTCCAATGACAGAATGATTGTGAATGATGAGAAAATTTCATTTAAGAACTTAATAATAGCAACAGGATCATCAAACTTCATGCCACCCATACCGGGGATTGATTCTATAGATGTATTGACTTCCACAGAAATATTAGACCTGGATCGTGTTCCGGAAAGTCTTGCAATAATCGGCGGAGGAGTAATCGGATGTGAATTTGCAACTATCTTCAACAGTTTCGGGAGCAAGGTTGTGATTGTTGAAATGCTGCCAAATATTGTACCATCGATGGACAAGGATATATCCAGTGCCCTAAAAAAGAAACTGACTGCGGAGGGAGTCAATATACACACAAATTGCAGGGTAACCGAAATATATAAAGAAAATAACATATATAAATTACTCTTGTCAGGAGAAAAAAATCAGGTCATAGAAGCAAGCGATGTATTGGTAAGCGTCGGAAGAAAGGCAAATTTAAAGGGATTGGAATCTCTTGGTTTAGAAATGGATTCCGGAAACAGATATATAAACGTCAATGAAAGATTAGAAACAAGTGTAAAAAATGTATATGCCATAGGCGATGTTACCGGTAAAATGATGCTGGCTCATGTTGCAACAGCCCAGGGTATTGCAGCTGTAGAAAATATTGCGGGAAAGCAGAATTCAATATCATATGACATCGTTCCAAGTTGTATTTATACAATACCTGAAGTAAGCTCGGTAGGAATGACTGAAGAAAAGGCAAGAGAAATGTATGAAGAATTGTTGATTGGCAGGTTTCCAATGGCTGCTTGCGGAAGAGCTATAGCTATGGGAGAAAATGATGGTTTTACAAAACTTATTGCCGATAAAAAAAGCGGTAAAGTATTAGGTTGTCACATTATAGGCCCCAATGCCACCGAAATAATTGGTCAGGTTGCCCTGTTAATGTCAACAGGGGGAACATTATCGGATATTGAAAAGACTATCTTTGCACATCCAACCATCAGTGAAACCATTCACGAAGCAGCTGATCTTGCTTCCGGACAACCAATCCACATTTTGCAATAAAAAGTCTGCCGGTCTATATATAATTATAAAGGAGGATCAATTGTGTTAAATATCGGAATCATAGTAAATCCCTATTCAGGTAAAGACCTGAGGAGAATCACTTCTCAGGCTAATAATGTAAGCAACAGCGAGAAGGTAATTAAAGTAGTCCGAATGATAAACAGCATGATAACATTTGGAGTTGAAAAGGTCTATTTAATGCCTGACAATTATATGCTCAATGCCAATATTGCCTCGATCATCCGAAAAGACAAAAGCATAGGCTTGGAAGTAGAAATACTTGACTTTGAACCAACTGATCGTCCTGATGATACAATAAAAGCAGTTGAAATGATGAAAAACCTAAATATTGCTTGTCTCATTGTTATCGGCGGTGATGGAACCTGTCGTTTAGTGGCCGAGACCAATATTGATGTTCCGATTATTCCGGTATCAACCGGCACGAATAATGTATACCCGCAATTTTGGGAGGGTACTACCGTAGGAATTGCAGCTTCCTATATTGCACTAAATAAACATAATTGTTGTTTCCCCAAAAGCAAAAGAATTGAAATCTTTATGAACGGAGAATTTTGTAATATTGCTCTTGTAGACGCAGTAATAACAGATATACCGTATGTAGGCAGCAAGGTTGTATCGGAAACCTGTAATATTAAAGAAATACTTGTAAGCATGTGCTCCTCCAGTTCTGTCGGATTTTCTGCAATAGTAGGAACGCTGATTGATTGTAGTGAGGACGATGATTTCGGCTATCGTATAAAAGTTGCCGATTGTGGTACATCCGTTTTAGCTCCTGTAAGTCCCGGTAAGATTGACAAAATATCATACACGGATTTAAATAAAATGGATATAAATGCTGAGTATGTATGCACCGTAAATTATGACGGAACAATTGCCTTGGATGGTGAAAGGACTATCTGCTTCAGGTGCGGGGATGAATTGAAGTTTAGAATAACAAGAAACGGACCCTATAAAGTTGACGTGAAAAATTTATTATCCGAAGCAGTTGAAAATAAATTTTTTCACTTAATTTCTTAAGCCTATTACTGGTCGTGGCCCTCCGTTCAAGCCGCTATTCAATGGTGATTTTGTTAAGTAACTTTAATGATAATATGAGAACCGCTGCTCCGGGAATCTTCAGTCGGACTATGGCTTTTGAAGATTTCCGGAGCTGATTTTTTAATTCATATTTACATTATTTTTATAGAAATTCATTTTTTTAATTGATAGTTAAAAAAACATAAGGTATAATACAAGAGTTAAAAATACTATGAGTGAGGTTGCAGAATATGAATGTTTTGATATTAAATTGCGGCAGCTCTTCCATTAAATTTCAAATAGCTCAGATGCCCCAATACAATGTTTTAGTCCAGGGAAGAGTAGAAAGAATCGGATACGATGATGCAATATTTGTTAATTCCACAAACAAAAAAAAGGTAATTCAGCCTGTTATGAATCACGAGGAAGGAATTAATCTTATATTAAATAATCTCTTTAACAATACCAGCATATCCAAAGATGACATTAATGCCATAGGACACAGGGTCGTTCAGGGAGGAGACAAGCAGAACGTTTCCGTAATAATTGATGATAATGTTATAAATTATATAGAAAGCATAAAAGACTTGGCGCCTCTTCACAATCCCAACCATTTGGCCGGAATATACGCATGTCAAAAACTATTGCCCTACGTACCGCAGGTTGCAGTTTTTGACAACGGTTTTCATATGTCTTTGCCAAAATATACATACATTTATGGAATTCCGTATGAATACTATGAAAAATATAAAATACGAAAATATGGATTCCACGGCATAGCTTTCAGAAGCATGGCTGATGAAGTAGACAGAATATTGAATGATTCACATAAAAATTACAAAATAGTAAACTTGATGTTAGGCAGCGGCACAACCGCCAACGCTTTGAAATATGGTAAATCAATCGAAGTAAGCACAGGATTCACCCCTCATGAAGGTTTAATTCAATCCACCAGGGCCGGGGACATAGATGTGGCAGCCATCCTCTACCTGATGAAAAAAGAAGGCCTGACCATTGAAGAAGCAGATGAACTGATAAATAAAAAAAGCGGCTGGAAAGGCTTGTCCGGTATCAGCAACGACATGAGAGAAATATACGAAGCTGCCAATAGCGGAAACGAAAGAGCAGGCCTTGCCATAGATGCTGCCTGCCACAGGTTCAAAAAATATGTAGGAGCTTACAGTGCCATAATGGATGGTATCGATCTTTTGGTATTCTCCGGCGGAGTAGGCGAAAATGCCTTCTATATAAGAGAAAAGGTATGCCAGGGGTTGGAATACATGGGAATCGAACTGGATACCCGGAAAAACAAAAACAATGAAAGCATAATCAGCAAAGACACATCAAGAGTTAAAATATTAGTTGTTAACGCCAATGAAGAAAAAATAATAGCTGAAGACACCTATAGAATATGCAGCGATATGGCTACAAAATAAAGGTCCTTAAGTTTACTATGCTATATGTTGATAGGGCAATCAAGTTTGATTGCCCGTTTGTTGTTTGGGATGAGATTCATTTCAATCCACGCTCCTACGTGAGGAGCGACAACAAATTACTGATTGATATATCCATTCTCTTTAATTTCAATCCACGCTCCTACGTGAGGAGCGACATTTTTGCCGTATTGTCTGTTAGACTATCGCTGATATTTCAATCCACGCTCCTACGTGAGGAGCGACTAGAGGCGGCGGTGATTTTTCTAAGCTCTATAAAATTTCAATCCACGCTCCTACGTGAGGAGCGACCAATGAAGATTTTAATAAAAAATATGAAGTAATTATTTCAATCCACGTTCCTACGTGAGGAGCGACAAAGGAGATATATAAAAATGAAAGCAAATAAAATATTTCAATCCACGCTCCTACGTGAGGAGCGACCGCAAGGAGTCGCGGACAATGCAGTTGTTTTAAGCTTTTCAATCCACGCTCCTACGTGAGGAGCGACTTGATAATGGCAAGCTAAGCGGTATGCCCTCTGATAATTTCAATCCACGCTCCTACGTGAGGAGCGACTTTAGTAAACTATCAGGCATGGAGCTTACAGACGAATTTCAATCCACGCTCCTACGTGAGGAGCGACTTTACCCTTTTTTAACTCGATAGTCATATCAGGTCATTTCAATCCACGCTCCTACGTGAGGAGCGACTATTTAATCCTTTTGTTGCAGCTTTAGAGGCGTTATTTCAATCCACGCTCCTACGTGAGGAGCGACCGGCCTTAAATCCTTCGCTGACAGGAGAATACTTATTTCAATCCACGCTCCTACGTGAGGAGCGACTGCAGCACAATTGACCACTGTGATTGTCAAGCTTATTTCAATCCACGCTCCTACGTGAGGAGCGACCGCTTGATTATGATGCCTTCATGGAAATCTATCAAATTTCAATCCACGCTCCTACGTGAGGAGCGACTTCCTTGGGGCTTGCTCATATAGTTTCCAATATCGATTTCAATCCACGCTCCTACGCAAGGAGCGACAATATGGGCAATCTCATTAAGTGGACGGTTAGCAATTTCAATCCACGCTCCTACGTGAGGAGCGACGAATCCCTGTCAGGGCATACCTTACAACACCCCTATTTCAATCCACGCTCCTACGCGAGGAGCGACGAACCCGGTTGATTGCATAGCATACAGAAGCGATTTTCAATCCACGCTCCTACGCGAGGAGCGACAAACGCTGCCATTTACTCGACAACATATCATCAATTTTTTCAATCCATGCTCCTACGCGAGGAGCGACCGGATAATTCTTTATACCCTTGTCTATTTGATTGATTTTCAATCCACGCTCCTACGCGAGGAGCGACGATACCTGCAGCAAAAAAAGGACGTTAAAACAATTTTTCAATCCACGCTCCTACGCGAGGAGCGACAAGACAACACAAAAAGCAATCAAACAGGGATATAATTTTCAATCCACGCTCCTACGCGAGGAGCGACAGGACGTTGTTATGGCTGGGGCGCAACCCGTAGCAGATTTTTCAATCCACGCTCCTACGCGAGGAGCGACTGCTATGGGCGTTGAAGCAGAAGTAACGCCTGATATTTTCAATCCACGCTCCTACGCGAGGAGCGACCGCAAGGAGTCGCGGACAATGCAGTTGTTTTAAGCTTTTCAATCCACGCTCCTACGCGAGGAGCGACGTAATGAATATAGCAATTCATTCTGGATTTAATATTTTCAATCCACGCTCCTACGCGAGGAGCGACTAAAAAAGCGTTATCATTAGTAACCATCTCTTGATTTTCAATCCACGCTCCTACGCGAGGAGCGACGGGGATATACTTACAAAACAATAGGCTTTATTTGTTTTCAATCCACGCTCCTACGCGAGGAGCGACGGGGATATACTTACAAAACAATAGGCTTTATTTGTTTTCAATCCACGCTCCTACGCGAGGAGCGACAGCCTTCAGTTCCAAGATATTTGCAAGGTATTCCGCATTTTCAATCCACGCTCCTACGCGAGGAGCGACATGCAAAAGATTTCATCAAGAGCATGGAAAATTTTTTTCAATCCACGCTCCTACGCGAGGAGCGACGTATCAGGCAGGTTGAGTTAAAAATTATTGACTTTTTTCAATCCACGCTCCTACGCGAGGAGCGACTACAGAAAACAGCAACAGCCCTTACGACACTTTTATTTTCAATCCACGCTCCTACGCGAGGAGCGACTTACCATGTTTGTTTAAGGTATGCAAGCATTATTTTATTTTCAATCCACGCTCCTACGCGAGGAGCGACTAAAGACTACAACAAGAGATTTGACAATGCCATTTTTCAATCCACGCTCCTACGCGAGGAGCGACAAGATACACTTACAATTATAGGCAAGGGAAACAAATTTTCAATCCACGCTCCTACGCGAGGAGCGACTGCTGACGGCTCTGGTGTAGGTGGATTTTCTTCATTTTCAATCCACGCTCCTACGCGAGGAGCGACATGGCATTCATAAAAAAGTTTACTCTAAAAATTTATTTTCAATCCACGCTCCTACGCGAGGAGCGACAAGGTTATTAATTTTATCGTAAACATCTTCTTTTTCTTTTTCAATCCACGCTCCTACGCGAGGAGCGACACGGCAACTTAATAAAAGATGCTTACTACAAGCCGTTTTCAATCCACGCTCCTACGCGAGGAGCGACCATGTGTTGATAAACCCTTAATCCATCATGCAATACGTTTTCAATCCACGCTCCTACGCGAGGAGCGACCCATGACTCATTATAAGGCGCAATATAAGCTTAGATTTTCAATCCACGCTCCTACGCGAGGAGCGACCGTCGTCTTGGTGAACAAAATAGCCGCAGTCGTCACTTTTCAATCCACGCTCCTACGCGAGGAGCGACCTCGATGTTGTCTAACAAGTATTCGTCAACCTGCGTTTTCAATCCACGCTCCTACGCGAGGAGCGACCATCGAATACTTTTACAATGAATTTCCTGATTGCTTTTCAATCCACGCTCCTACGCGAGGAGCGACCATGCAAGAGGGGTACTACCTATCAATATCTTGACTTTTCAATCCACGCTCCTACGCGAGGAGCGACCCTAAAGGGGATTGGACCAAAAACAGCCGAGAAACTATTTTCAATCCACGCTCCTACGCGAGGAGCGACCCGGCATTTGTAGTTATATTAGCATTATCAAAAGTATTTTCAATCCACGCTCCTACGCGAGGAGCGACAATCTGCACCATTTAAAGATTTAACATCATCAATTTTTTCAATCCACGCTCCTACGCGAGGAGCGACTGTATAAGGCTAATTTGATAGCAATATCAGCACTTTTTTCAATCCACGCTCCTACGCGAGGAGCGACTTTTATCTTTGTCATGATATGGTGATACAAATGCTTTTTTCAATCCACGCTCCTACGCGAGGAGCGACTATAAAATGAGGATAGTGAGGAAAAATGAAGATTTTTTCAATCCACGCTCCTACGCGAGGAGCGACATAATCAAGTTAAGTATATAGACTCCGGTCCAGAATTTTCAATCCACGCTCCTACGCGAGGAGCGACCAGTCACTTCAATAGGATTAAACAACCCCTTGCTTTTTTCAATCCACGCTCCTACGCGAGGAGCGACGTTATCTTGCCCAAATGTTCATTTTCATAAGTGGCATTTTTCAATCCACGCTCCTACGCGAGGAGCGACCAACATAACGAGCAAATCTTAAAGGCAAAGATATTTTTTCAATCCACGCTCCTACGCGAGGAGCGACATGTATACCACCGTTTCTTTCAATTCTTCTCTTATTTTTCAATCCACGCTCCTACGCGAGGAGCGACAAGGGAGAAAAAGCGGTTAGAATCGAATATAGAGTTTTCAATCCACGCTCCTACGCGAGGAGCGACGCCAATATCAATTCATCAAAAGGAACGAGCTTTTTTTTCAATCCACGCTCCTACGCGAGGAGCGACCTTAACCTTCCCTTGTTTTTTCTGTATATCAATATTTTTTTCAATCCACGCTCCTACGCGAGGAGCGACTTGGATGAGCCGGCCAATAGTATCGTGTATTGGCTTTTTTCAATCCACGCTCCTACGCGAGGAGCGACTAGACTTTGATTACAACAAGATACCATCTTTTAATTTTCAATCCACGCTCCTACGCGAGGAGCGACAGCTCTGACAGTCCGCTTAACGGGCTCATGCCAATTTTCAATCCACGCTCCTACGCGAGGAGCGACCTAAAACCTTGGCTAATGTGTTAATGGTATACATTTTTCAATCCACGCTCCTACGCGAGGAGCGACCAGCTTCTCGGTAGCCGGTTATTTATACTGCGTATTTTTCAATCCACGCTCCTACGCGAGGAGCGACACGCCTCAGGAGTGTCTTCGATAGTTACAAGGACTTTTCAATCCACGCTCCTACGCGAGGAGCGACACACCTGATATAAATAAAAACTCTTAAAACCACTTTTTTCAATCCACGCTCCTACGCGAGGAGCGACTTGGATAATCCAGAAAAGTATCAATATAGTATTTTTTCAATCCACGCTCCTACGCGAGGAGCGACACGACCGTTATTGAAGATAATGCGCAAGTAGTTATTTTTTCAATCCACGCTCCTACGCGAGGAGCGACACCCAGACCACCCGACGGCATTCCTCTTTTGCCCGGTTTTCAATCCACGCTCCTACGCGAGGAGCGACTTCCCACCACGCCGCCGCCCACATTTACGCGATATTTTTCAATCCACGCTCCTACGCGAGGAGCGACTTTCTATAACTATACCCATCAAAGTGTTGTACAACTTTTTCAATCCACGCTCCTACGCGAGGAGCGACATCCATTCGATCGTATTTAATAATTTCATTTTATTTTCAATCCACGCTCCTACGCGAGGAGCGACTTTTAAAAAATGAAAATGCCGCATTAGCAAATAGTATTTTCAATCCACGCTCCTACGCGAGGAGCGACAGGGTCAAAAATTCCATCAAGAACACCTGCTTCAGTTTTCAATCCACGCTCCTACGCGAGGAGCGACAATAACTGCTATATTTTATGTTATAAATAAATTTCTTTTTTCAATCCACGCTCCTACGCGAGGAGCGACTTTAAATCTTCGTGTACCATAGATGTAAACGTATTTTCAATCCACGCTCCTACGCGAGGAGCGACAAAAAATTATACAGCATTTCAAACAAATTTAGTGTTTTCAATCCACGCTCCTACGCGAGGAGCGACATATGCAATGATTCATCAAATGAATTATTATAAATATTTTCAATCCACGCTCCTACGCGAGGAGCGACTTGAATCTAAAATATATACATAAGCTCGAAAAAATTTTTCAATCCACGCTCCTACGCGAGGAGCGACAACTATTCGAAGCTCCGTCCCGCCTTGCCACGCAAATTTTCAATCCACGCTCCTACGCGAGGAGCGACATTAAAATTCCGCTTGTTAGACAACTCATTGCTAATTTTCAATCCACGCTCCTACGCGAGGAGCGACTTTGCTATTACTTGCAAATTGTTTGACGGATTCGGTTTTCAATCCACGCTCCTACGCGAGGAGCGACGGATTGGGACAAATAAAGTCAACTAAAAATTCCTTTTTCAATCCACGCTCCTACGCGAGGAGCGACGAGCTTTTTTGAAACCGCCGTCAGCCGTTGGTGTCTTTTTCAATCCACGCTCCTACGCGAGGAGCGACTAAATTTGATTTGCAAGGCTCTGAATCTGGATGCATTTTCAATCCACGCTCCTACGCGAGGAGCGACTTTAATTTTATTAATTTCAATGTCAGGCAGATGGGTTTTTCAATCCACGCTCCTACGCGAGGAGCGACCACTTTATATCGTTTCGCTAAGGCCTTTACTTTTTTTTCAATCCACGCTCCTACGCGAGGAGCGACAAATCGTATCTATCAATATTTGAATCACTGAATGTTTTTCAATCCACGCTCCTACGCGAGGAGCGACATATGCAATGATTCATCAAATGAATTATTATAAATATTTTCAATCCACGCTCCTACGCGAGGAGCGACTTGAATCTAAAATATATACATAAGCTCGAAAAAATTTTTCAATCCACGCTCCTACGCGAGGAGCGACAACTATTCGAAGCTCCGTCCCGCCTTGCCACGCAAATTTTCAATCCACGCTCCTACGCGAGGAGCGACATTAAAATTCCGCTTGTTAGACAACTCATTGCTAATTTTCAATCCACGCTCCTACGCGAGGAGCGACCAAAATTAGCTTTTAGGTTTTCGGCTTCTTTGATTTTTCAATCCACGCTCCTACGCGAGGAGCGACGCCCTATCTGTTACTTCAATGGTGCCTGCATATGCATTTTCAATCCACGCTCCTACGCGAGGAGCGACGACAGGATGATAGATAGACAAATAAGGTGCTTAATTTTTTCAATCCACGCTCCTACGCGAGGAGCGACAAACCCTACTTTTTCAGCTTCATTAAGCATATCTTTTTTCAATCCACGCTCCTACGCGAGGAGCGACAGAATATTTTGAAGTAACAGAAGATTTTATGAAATTTTCAATCCACGCTCCTACGCGAGGAGCGACTGGGAATATTTTGTAACATTAACATTTAGTGATTTTTTTCAATCCACGCTCCTACGCGAGGAGCGACTAGACTCGTAAAATTAATCTTAGCTGGATACTGTGATTTTCAATCCACGCTCCTACGCGAGGAGCGACGATATTAGAAATTGCAAAAGCAATGGGACTTATTTTTCAATCCACGCTCCTACGCGAGGAGCGACCTATTAGAAACAGCTAAAAAACAGGGTATATTAGGTTTTCAATCCACGCTCCTACGCGAGGAGCGACCAGAGCATTTTTTATTAAACTTTCGCCACTTTCCCTTTTTCAATCCACGCTCCTACGCGAGGAGCGACACTTGATTCGTAAAATTAATCTTTGCTGGATAGTATTTTTCAATCCACGCTCCTACGCGAGGAGCGACATGAGTTTTGGAAATAATACGTCAGTTGCTATCGTTTTTCAATCCACGCTCCTACGCGAGGAGCGACATACTTCCTGCCATTTTTTATTCCTCATAATATAAATTTTCAATCCACGCTCCTACGCGAGGAGCGACAATTTTCCACTCGTACCTTTCAGCCGGCGGAAGCATTTTCAATCCACGCTCCTACGCGAGGAGCGACCTGCTTGTGTTTTAAAATTTCTGCTATTCAAATATTTTCAATCCACGCTCCTACGCGAGGAGCGACCTGATCTTTTTCAATATACTAATTATGACACGACATTTTCAATCCACGCTCCTACGCGAGGAGCGACACTGATGGCTGTTCAGAATGTTACGTTGAATTTTATGATTTTCAATCCACGCTCCTACGCGAGGAGCGACAAGATATTCTTCTATCATATCTCCGCTTTGAGATTTTTCAATCCACGCTCCTACGCGAGGAGCGACATAAAAAATAAAAATATAATTTCTAATGTTTAAATTTTCAATCCACGCTCCTACGCGAGGAGCGACTCCTAATGCCTTTGCAATTTCTAATATCATTCCTTTTTCAATCCACGCTCCTACGCGAGGAGCGACCGTAATCAGATAGAGCCTGTTCAATGCTTTTTTTCCTTTTCAATCCACGCTCCTACGCGAGGAGCGACGGCCATGAGCCTAACCTCGTAACCGTTTAAATATATTTTCAATCCACGCTCCTACGCGAGGAGCGACCGGCAAGCCGATTATTAAGGACAAAAGGCAGGCAAATTTTCAATCCACGCTCCTACGCGAGGAGCGACACTATTTGTTAAACCGGCAACTCCTTTTTCGTTACTTTTCAATCCACGCTCCTACGCGAGGAGCGACGTTGAATAAAAAGCTGAAAACAAACTTTGTAAAATTTTCAATCCACGCTCCTACGCGAGGAGCGACAAGAATATTTTTGTTTTAATTGTTATAAATTGTTTTTTTCAATCCACGCTCCTACGCGAGGAGCGACAATAACGCCTGGCTTTTTATTTTTTTTAATTTACTTTTCAATCCACGCTCCTACGCGAGGAGCGACTTTTCATTTAATTTTATATACTTATCTATGTCAAAATTTTTCAATCCACGCTCCTACGCGAGGAGCGACTTATTTGATTTTTTATGTCTTAAATATGTATTTATTTTCAATCCACGCTCCTACGCGAGGAGCGACTTACAATACATGTATAAATCAACTACATCATGTTTTTCAATCCACGCTCCTACGCGAGGAGCGACTCGTCCTCAAGTATCCTGCCGATAATATCGAGAGTTTTCAATCCACGCTCCTACGCGAGGAGCGACTTTTTTGCTTCCTCCAATTCTTCCTCAGTGGCGGTTTTCAATCCACGCTCCTACGCGAGGAGCGACACGGTAAAGAATGTGAATCCTGTCAACCTGTAATATTTTCAATCCACGCTCCTACGCGAGGAGCGACACATAACTGATTCCATAATTGTTCTCACATGACCTTTTCAATCCACGCTCCTACGCGAGGAGCGACTACTTCCTGCCATTTTTTATTCCTCATAATACAAATTTTCAATCCACGCTCCTACGCGAGGAGCGACCAGCAAGCTGATTACTGGAGACAAAAGGCAGGCAAATTTTCAATCCACGCTCCTACGCGAGGAGCGACTATAAATTCTTCTGCTGTTTTGTCCCTGAAACACTTTTCAATCCACGCTCCTACGCGAGGAGCGACTTTGATAATTTGTTTAATAAATTCTATATTGATTTTTCAATCCACGCTCCTACGCGAGGAGCGACAAATACAGTATGTAAAAGAAATATATTACTTTTAGTTTTCAATCCACGCTCCTACGCGAGGAGCGACTCGTATCTCCAACAACTTTTTCTATTGATTCTTTATTTTCAATCCACGCTCCTACGCGAGGAGCGACTATAGTCTTTTTCAATATACTAATTATGACACGACAGTTTTCAATCCACGCTCCTACGCGAGGAGCGACAAAATGTTTTTAACCATGACAACGGTTTTTGTGCGTTTTCAATCCACGCTCCTACGCGAGGAGCGACTTCAGGGGCGACTGCTCATTGTCAACATCAAATTTTTTTCAATCCACGCTCCTACGCGAGGAGCGACAGCAAAATATTAAACTAAAATAAATATTTCGCAATTATTTTTAATCATATTAATATTTCTATAAATATTAAAATATTTTAGTTTTATTTTTTCAAATTATGAATAAACAAACTATATAATTATGGTGCGAATCTCACAGATTATTTATGATCACTAGGGTTTCGCACTATAGTATAAGGGGACCTTCAACATCATAACTTACTTTGATTCCCATATGCTCAACCTTATGCTTGTAATTATCACCTAAATAATAGAATCTAATGCTATCCTTTTCTTTATCAATTATTTTTTCAAGAATACTCTTAACTTGTCTACATTTGGCGTTATCCATTACACATTCAAATACGGAATTTTGTACCCTTTGACCATAGTTAACACATTCTTTGGCTACTTTCCTTAATCTTTTTCTTCCGTTTTCAGTTTGTGTATTAACATCGTATGTTATTAAAACAAGCATTTTTCCTCCTACTTTTACTTCCATAAAAATGGTGGGTATTCATCTAAATCATTTCTAATATATCTGGCTAAAAGTAATGCTTGGACATAGGGAATCATTCCCCATTCGACTTTTTCATCCAAAAATGGGTGCTTTATAACTTCCTGCTTCTTATTCTGCCATTGTTTTAGAAACTCTTTTCTTCCTTCATCTGTCATAATAACCGATTCATTTTCTCTTTTGATAAAATCTGATTCATTTATAATTTTTTTATTAATCATGGTTAATACGAATCTATCAGCATACACAGCTCGTAATTCTTCCATTAAATCTAATGCTAAAGAAATTCGTCCCGGTCTATCTCGATGCAAAAAACCGACATATGGATCAAGACCAACTGTTTCTAATGCTGAAGCACACATACTGGCTAACAAAGAATATGAGAATGAAAGCATTGCATTAACATAATCAAGAGGTGGTCTTTTATTTCTATTTTTAAATATAAATGCATCCTTCTGTTGAAGAATTAAATCATCAAACACTGAAAAATATACTGAAGCAGCTTCTCCTTCAATTCCTCTTAATTCTTCTAATCCATTAATATTTCGTATCATTTTTAATGAGTTAGAAAGAAATTGACTTTTCTTTTTTAATTTCTCTACATCTAATCTTAATGGATAATCTCTAATTGCACGCTCTATAATCCATTTGGAATTAAAGATTTTACCAGTTATAAAATTTTTAGCAACATTAGTACTCCTTCTAATATCTTCAGATATCCTATATTGCTCCTTTCTCAGAATTACATTGCCTTTAACAGTACCATGAATTCCTGCAAGAAATTTTCCACTATATGATAAAAATGATAGTGAAATATTATTTTTTGCACATTCTCCCATTAGTGCAGGGCTAACTCCTGCATATCCAAAGGTAATAATGCTCTCAAGATTATGAAGAGGGATTCTACCGATTTCATTATTTTTTTCATTTACAACTATATTCAATCCGTCTAATGATAAGTAATAATCTGGATTTGTAATATATAAAGTATTAAGAAGCTTTTTCAATAAAACCCCTCCTCTTTTATAGCTTGAGATATATACTCCTTGACAGATTTTTTCTTAAGGAGTACAGGTAAACAAAGGTCTTTTAACGAACAAGCATTGCATGCTTTTGTTCGTTTAACATTGGGGGTATGTTTTTTGTCATATAGATTATGCATTTCTTCGAATAATTCAATAACCTTGTTTTTATATTGATGATTTATTTCTATCGTTTCCCTATGTCGTGTTTCACCATAAAATAAATAACCTTTTTCTATTTCGCAACATAACATTTCTTCTAAACACATAACCTGTGCTGTAAGCTGCATAATATCTATGTCATCTGCCTTAGGTTTTCCCTTTTTGTACTCAACTGGATATACTTTATATAGGCCTTCCCTGCCGAAAATATTTACACCGTTTTTATCCTTATGAAATTCTACAACATCACATTGCCCGCTTATACCTAAAAATCTTGATACTACAGGCATGCCGCGTGAAATAATAACATCTCCTCTTTTTTCTAAAATATTTTTATCATGAGCTTTCTCATGTAATATATTACCTTCTATTGTTCTAATGTTTTCGCTCCATTGATTTTCAATATGAATTAAAGCCCATTGCCTTTTGCAGAATGTAAAATGTTGTATACCGGATAACATCAAATAATCTTCTTCACTATATTCCTTCATATTCATATACTTGCAATCCATCTAATTTATTAAGTATTATGTCATAATCATCCATGCTTGATGGTGTATTTACAGAATCTTTTTTCTTTACAATAACACTATCATGTACTTTTTTTGAAGAATATTGTCCAATTGCACAATTATGCTCCCACCAATACAATTTAACTACTTCCATACTTCCATCCGGTCTTGCAGATGACGAGTCATTTACGAATAATGTTCTGATAGCCTCTTTAATTTTTCCTGCATCTTCAGTAGTAAAACCAGTCTTTTCTGCTAATTGTACATTTATGCTTCCTTTTATTATGTAAACACCGAAGTCAACCCTATGCTTCATACCCATAGTATCCGAAGCCTTACCCTCTTTAGATTCGCTATTTACGCTTTTAGTAATTTGTATGCTTGTCACATCTATTGGGTCAACGCTAAATGCCGGATGGATAGAAACAGGTCCTCGTATACCTAGAGATAGTTCTGACCCTTTAAACGCAAATACTTGTCCAAAACTCCTTACATCAAACCATTCTTTACATGCAATTCTAAAAGCCTTTTCTTTATCAGCTTTTTTCCCTTTATTAACTTCTTCTCCGAACTCCTTATTTCCTTCTGCTCTATCTCTTAAACTTTTATAACCATCAATATTTTTGTCATCAGATTGTACAAAAATGCTTTCACCCATATCTAAGAGTCTGTTTCTTATTTTTCTTTTAATACAAACATCAGAAATTTCTCCTAACCCTTTATATGTTGTTCTTGGCATATTCCCGTTTAAAGGGTCGCCATTGCAATTTGCATCCTTTACAGCTATTATAGCTTCAAAATCTATTTTGTTCTTCAGTACTCCCATCATCATTACCTCCATTTATATCTTTATTTTTATTTTCCTTTGATTTTTCAATTGCTTCTCTTATTATAATCTGTCTTTGACTATCAAATCCAAGACACATTCTGCCATCTAAATTTCTCGCAGCCGCAAATTCCTCAGGATCAATTTTGCTTGAAATTTCACCTATTAAATTATATAGCTTGTTACCCTTGCTACCAAGTTGTTGCTTATAAATGGATAATCGCTCATTTATTAAGCTCCATGTTTCGCATGGGCGTTTTGAAAACCTTGTGAAATACCTTACTGCATTTGTCGTTCTTTCCTTATCATTTGATGCCCACCTTTCTATAGCATCTGCTACGGCTAATAGCCTGCCGCAATTGTACGAAAGGTCTGCATAATCATCTTTAATCCGCATATCAATTACCTCCTTATTATTATAATCATACAAATATTTTCTATATGCCGAACAAGCAATACCCAAAACCTTATACCAGTTTTCTATAATTGAATAGTTTTGTGGATGCAAAGCTTTATTTATTGCTACATTTACAATGTCCCTTGGTATTCTTACACCATCACTAATGCATGGCAGAATACGTTCAACAACATTAGATAGAATTTTTTCATTGCTGCATTTTATTTGGCCGTTCTGTTCTGTCCCATACGCATTTTTTGCGATATCAATAGGTGATGGAGCTCCGTCAAAATAAAATAATCTTTTGTTTTCTCCTTCAAAACTGTTTCTCCATGTACAGTTTTCGTGCCAACTTTTAATATTATCAATTAATTCATTACCCTGCTGTCCTATGAATTCTCTATAAAAAATTACTGAAAGTCTGCCTGGATTTGCAGCATCTAAGCCTAATAATACAAGCTTACTTTTACTATCTAATTGGCTTTTATAACCTGTTATAGCCTTATTAAATTCATTTGCCGCTTCAAACTTTGTATCAAGATCTGTTTCAGCTTTCTTTATTAAACCAAAGGAGCTGATAATTAAAGGAGGAGTTTTTTCATTTTTTAAACCCCATAAAACAAACACCTTATCTCCAACTCGTTGACCTTGTTTTGTTATTAGCCACTTTAAAGCATTATGAGCCTTTTGTGAAACTTCATAGCTAATGGTAAAGGCTTCATCGGCATTACTAAATCTACCTCTATAAGTAAACCCTTTAGTATCATTAGATGAAATCAGCTTTGTTAAATCTCCTGAATATCTTATTCTGGATGGATGATAATGACAAACAGGCAATTCACGCCCTGTAATATAGCAAAACTTTTTTTCTTTCTGTGTTTGTAAATAATATTCAATATATTTTTCCTGCAAATCAAAATCTTGCCATAGAGCTGTAATTTCATCTACACCAGAAACTCTAAATCTTACAAAAGCTTCTTCTTGCTTGCCTGCAGATAATTTTATTTTTGTCTTTAACCATTTATCAGTGAGTTTACCGTTTTCTACTGAAAATATATTAACATCTACCAAATCCTCGATTATACATCCCTTTCTTAAATATTCATATACTGCTTTGATTTTTGGAGATGTATAAGGTGACTGAACCCAACGTTCTAAACTCTTCATATATTCTTCATGATGTTTAGTATTATCAATTCCAGTGTATTTTTTATAATCACCGGCAACATACTTTAACCTATCACACAAAGGATGGGGTGCTGACCCGGAACTTCTACTTGCAGAGGACTCTGTCACAGGAATAACCGTATCTGCTTCATCTATAGGTACAAATTGGGCATCGACAAAATTTCCATCCTTGTTTATAATAATCTCTATTTGTGCATTTTGTCTGGAATGCGCTATTTTTAATAGATCATTACTATTATAAATATTTTTAATTCTGGCAGCATTTTCATAAGTGTCATATAAAGATTTCATCCAACTCATATGCTATCACCTTCTAACGCCCTGATTGTATCATCAACACTTGAAAAGTTTGAATCATTAAAACTTTTCATTTCCATGTCCTTAATAATAACTTCTTGTTCACAATTCTCAGGTCTGCAAAACTCTATTGTTCCATTAACCATTTTAGGTCGCCAAAACTTTGCTATAAGTTTGCCCTTACCATTTTCATCCGGATAACTTAATGAATGATACATAAGCCCAAATTCCATTTCACCCATGGAAGAATAATATCCGTTTTTTGATATTGCAGGTACAACATAACCTTGACATTCACGGGTCCCTAAAAAAATATCCCTTCTACCACCTTTTTCAATACATCTTTTCATAATAAAATAATGCTTATTCTCGTTAAAATCATTTTCTAAATCGGGCCTATTTTTGTTAAATTCGAAGTGTGCTGTCACATTATAACTAACATCAACAAGATAGGTATAATAAGATAGGTCATTTCCGCCATTATAGCTTATTGGTCTGATCCCCTTACTCTCAGTTCTTATAGGATTAAGTATATGTACACTGTCAATATACCAGATGATACTTGGTTTCCAATATATGCTTTCACATATTCCTTTAAGTGCTTGATAAGTAGGGATCATAAGAGTGGACTTTTCCCCACCGATTTTTGTTAATGGATCAGTAAATAATGCATATTTACCCGAAACATTAAATTTAACTACATTGTCCATTTATACCTCCTTTTCTTTAAATCTAATATATAATAATAATTTTTCATATATTAAGAAACTCAAGATTTTTCTTTAAGCTAACTCCTTTTACTTTATCATAGTAAAAATCTTTCAATATATATATGCCATATCCTATATCAAAAATTAACCCTTCCTCTTCTTTTAGCGCTTCGAATTTATTCATATAAATGTTTACTGAATATTGTCCAAGTGCATCAAGCAGTATTTTCTTTTTTACATATGAATTGTCACCTAACAATTCAGATATCAAATCTTTACCTTTTTTGTATGGTACTATTATCGTTTTAGTATCATTGTCAATTACTTTAAATAATTCAGCTGCAGTCTTAAACTTATACCTGAACTGAAGAGGAAAATCATCTTCATAACCATTTAAATTTGATTCATTAAAGTCAAGCATATCATAGATACTGGTATTTTTAACAGGATATTTCATTTTATCGGAAAGTGTTGGATCGCTGTAATAATACTCATAATATTGTTTTATGGATTTTGGAGATAATAAACTGCTATCAAAAATATCTTTGTTTCCTCCAAAACTATCTAATAATTCTTTACAATGTGTCTTACCTAACCTGATTTCAGGTAACTTTATTAATTCATCATCATCTCTTAAATTAATTATATAACTATATCCTTTTATAGTTTCTCCATTCCTATTTCCTCTCCCCGAAGTCTGAGCTATGGAATCAAGTCCTGCCAATGCTCTGACAGTGGTTTCAAAACTTATATCAACTCCTGCTTCTATCAACTGAGTACTTATACATACTAAATGTTTCTTATTGTTGAGACTTTCTTTTATATCAGCTATAATATCTTTCCTGTGAGCAGGACAAAGATTTGAACTCAAAAAGTATAAGTGCGTATCTTTGTCTATGATATTACTTAAATAATCAAATGTTGTTGATGCTGAATTAACAGTATTACAAACCATTAATACACTTCTTGAGGTCTTTTTAATATCGTATACAAAAAAACTTGCTTCTTCATATGTGTATCCTTCTTTTCTTGTATAATCCAACACTTCAACTCTTTCAAGAGTTTTGAACTTATTATCCACGTCTTTAATTATTTCTGTCGGTTCACTAAACCGAATTGATACATTTGCTTTATTTAGTGCAGGTTGAGTTGCTGAACACAATACAATAGTTGAATTTCCAATTTTGTTGAGATAATTTATACAACTATTAAACAAATCAATGCACTTAATTGGTATAGTTTGTATTTCATCAAATATAATGATGCTATTCAATAAATTGTGTAATCTCCTAATATCCTGAGTTCCTTTATTATAAAAGGTATTAAGAAATTGAACCATGGTTGTATAAATTATTCTGTTGTTCCACCTATGTGTTAAAAGCTTGTAATTTTCCGCCTTATCATCCTCTATAACATTTGAATGATATTCAAGCAAGTCCTTGCCACATTTCAATGATTTTCTGACTTCATCCGCATTTTGTTCAATAATTGTTGTATAAGGCAATATATAAACAATCCTGTCCTTATTCTTAACTTCTGCGTGTTTAAGCGCAAATCTTAGGCTTGATAAGGTCTTCCCGCCTCCGGTCGGGACTGTAAGAGTATATATACCTTCTTTATTGTTTGCAGAATCTAAACATTCATCTGATATATCTTGACGTATTTTGTTTATTCTTTTTTCATTTTCATTCAGAGAAGATTTTTGGCTGAAACTAGCCAACCTTTCCTCAAGTCTAATCAAGAATTCCTGCCACTGATTAATATTGCTTGCATTACTGATTTCTTCATCATAACCATCTGATTCAAACAAATAGCTATCATATCTATCAGAATCGATTAGCATACTGTAAACAGTTTTAATAAATAAGTGTAATGCAAAAAATGTTTCATCATTAAATTCTCTGAATTTTTCAATAATTAATTCTATTTCAGAACATGCATTATCAAAGATTTCATCAATATTAATATTGATATCATTAATATATTTTTTATAAACTTCTCCTAAAGTATTTGAATCAATTTTTTTAAATCTTTCTAATAATGTTACTTCCATTTTACTGTTAACACAATCCGGCAATCCCCCGTGATGATAACAACATATAAGTGCTAGAATTTCAGAAGTTATACAACTAATAGGGTCGCGCTTATTATATTTCTCAAAAATATATTTACCTCCGAAAACACCATGATCTTCTTTATCTGCAACTTCAACCCTTTTTTCTTTATCTCCACTTTTAGCCTTACTTAACTCCAGTTTTATATATTCTTGAAACTTGTCACTGTATTTACCCATATCATGTAATAATCCGGCTAAATATAAAAGTGACGGCACATTTAATTTTTCCCCAAAATTTTTGCATAAATTTGCTACGTTAAGTATATGCTCTTTAACTGTTTGAATTTTGTAATCATTTTCTCTAAACCTTGCAATATTCATATTATTACCTCTATTATTCTTACATCTAACATATCATAATGGTTGTCCCATAATCAGTGCATTTAATTTTTAATTAACTTATTAACTATATTTTTTATTTAAATCTGCTCCCGGTGTTTTCTTTCTCATATCATACCCTAACTCATAATAATGGTTGTTGTTGAAATCAAAAGTCTTGATTACCTCAAGCCTTAGCTTATTCACATGGGCATTGTATGACCTGCCATTAATCTGGTTTATGAATGTTATTAAGACAGGGTATCTGTCTTTCATTTGGAGTCTTGAGAATTCGAAAAGATTTGGCAGGACTTGGGTTCCTCGATATTGCTTGTCAATGCATATGGGGCCATATTGGTAAGAATTTTCCGTTGAAAGTGTGTATCCTAAATATTGGATGTTAGGCAAGTCATTGATCATGTGTTGAAAAAGGGGCCAAGCCGACCAATACTTCCATGAAGCTGCCATTGCATATGCTATGACCTTGTCATTGTCACAAGCTATGGCAAGCCCGTTTTCTTTTTCTATGAGTTTTTTGAATTGTTCTTCCGTAAACAAAGTTGTCACGAAGCCGTCTCGTTTATCTTCCTCGCTTATTGTAGATATGTGATATTTTTTTTGAAGCTGCGAGATTTGATTAATATCCTTTAAAGTTGCATTCCTATACTCCATGTTTTACCCTCATTAATAATAGTTTTGGCTATGAAATCGATATCCTAATACATTATACCATATATTGCCATAAACGGTACTATAAAATTTACAAAATAATGTTTATTATTAAGTATTCCTCCGTATTTAATCAAAATAGTATATTAGCATAATGTTGCATATAAGAGATAAGCAATGAAGCAATAACGGCTTTGAAATTTAATTAAGATATGAAAAATGACTGAGTTTGCCCAGTTATTTTATTTTAGATTTGTTATGAATTCATATACCAGGAAAGCGTTGAAAAGTAGTGCAATAATTGTAATTGCAATAAAATTCGGTTTTTTTGTCTTGTGGTGGAATAATAGCATGGCTGCAATGCTCCCTATTATTCCACCCATGAAGCCTGCTGCATGGAGGGTGCTCTCCTTAATCCTCCATTTGCCCTTTTTTGATTTTTGCTTGTCCACAAAAAATAAGATAAAAGAAAATAGATTTATAATTATTAGGTAGACAATAATATATTTTATATTAGGCATTTTTCTTCCTCACTATCAGTTTATTTATTTTTTTGCCTTCGCTTACGAACTTTTCTTCATACTCGGTCATAATGTTGCCTTCCGTGTATATACTCTTGTGCAAATCTCTCGTTACAATGACGAATTCCCACTTGTCTGTGTTAAACTGCTCAAGTGAGTATTCAAATAAATCATTGTTGTCTGTCTTGAAGTGGATTTCACCTTTCTCAGACAGAACAGCCCAATAAACATCCAGGAAGTTTTTATGGGTCAGGCGTCTTTTGGCGTGGGAGGCTTTTGGCCACGGGTCCGGAAAGTTAAGATAGATTCTATCGATTGAGCCTTCTTCAAATACTTCCTTCAATATATCCCCGCTTGCAAGAACAATAAAATAATTCGGAGGGTCTTTTTCAAAGGTTGCTTTTGCACACCTGTATGCAACCTTTATGCTTTTCTCAAATCCAAAATAATTGATATGAGGGTTATTGACTGCATTTTCTCTTAGGAACCTGCCTTTGCCGCAGCCCAGCTCCACATGTATCGGGGCTCCATTTTTGAATGCTTTATTTAATTTATATCCTAATTTCTCCGGCTCCATGATGACTTTTTCGCACTTTTTCAAATATTCGTACTGGCCGGGAACATATCTCAGTCTCATGTTTACTTTCCTTTACAATATTATTTTTTGTTTATTATACATTATATTATTGAAAAATGACAGATGCAATTTATACTTGGGATCCTTCGCTGCGCTCAGGATGACATGACAAATGGGATCCTTCGCTGCGCTCAGGATGACAAAGGCATGGGATCCTTCGCTGCGCTCAGGATGACAAAATGAAGGATGACAATACCTACATAAATTTATTTTTTTGCACCTCTTGCAAATTAATCATAAAGCTATTAGAATAAGCTTATTAATAATTAGAGGTGACATATGGACTTTTTAATGAATTTACAAGGCCCTGCCCTGTATCTTATAATTTTCTTTGCGAAAATTATAGAGGTTTCTATTTCAACCATCAGGTTGGTATATATCAACAAGGGCGAAAGAGTTAAAGGAGCATTGCTGGGCTTTGTTGAAATAATGATTTGGCTTGTTGTGGTAAGCTCTGTTTTAAACAACATTACCGAAGACCCCATTAAAGTATTTATTTATGCGGCGGCATTTTCTTTAGGCAACTTTTTGGGTGTTACCATAGAATCAAAAATTGCCGTTGGATTAGCTTCAATTCAAGTGGTTGTTGACCAAAGTGACGGGGAGATTCTTGCTGATGCCCTAAGAGAGCAGGGATATGGTGTTACCATAATTGAAGGAAAGGGTATAAATGAAAGTGTTAAGAATCTTTTGTTCATTCAGCTGAAACGAAAGAAAATTCCCGCAGCCATCAAATTGATAAAAGAGCATAATCCTGAAGCTTACATAACGGTAAATGACATAAAAACAATGCTTGGCGGGTACATAAAATAGGATGAAAATTGTATGGGGACCCCCATCCTTATAGATGGTGGGTCCCCATGTTTTATTTTATTCTCTTTATACTTATGACTTCTTCGAAATACTCCTTAGGGTATTCGATGGTTACAACGGCTGTATGGTCGTTGGATTTGGGATTGCGGACCTTGATCACCTTAGCTTGGCATAAAGTGTTTCCGTGTCTGTCAACTGCCTCGACTATATCATTGACCTCAGGTAGGGGATAATATTCATAGGGAAAGGACAAAAGCGCCTTTGTATCGCTGTATGTGTAATCCTTTATATAAATTGCCAAACCGGGACATGCAGGTATGCACCTGCCGCAAGCAACACATTTTTCGAAGTCCATCTTAGGTAAATTTGTTATTGACTCGCCTATGGTGATTGCTCCGTTTGAACAAGCCGCTTCACAAGGATTGCAGGGAATTTCTTCTATGCACTCAATTATGGCTATAGGTCCCTTGTAAAGTCTGTCCCTGTCAGGGTAAGCCGGTGACTTGTGCAATTCTTCCAAAGAAGGAGCTCCTGTAATTTTTAATGAATTTTCCACTGAATCACCTCATTTCCGGTTTGCAGCATCAGGTCTTTTGATTCGCGGCGTTTTTGTCCGAAATAGCCGCTTCTGAGGCAGTTTAGACTGTCCCATATCTCCCTGGACCGAATTTTTGCTTCTTCTTCACTTATATATCCTAAATCCGCAGCCGCATTTATGCCTGCCAGCCTTCCTTCTTCCATGGCGGTGCTGGCTTCTTCTATTCCGGTTATATCACCTGCAACAAAGATATTCTCCTTGGTTGTACGCATCCTGTCATCATGGATGGGCAAATGTCCTCCAAGGGCCGGTAAATATTTAAACTTGCAGCCGGCTAGCCATGCCAGTTCCGTCAAAGGAGTCAAACCTGTTGCCAGGCACACCGTATCTGCTTCCATAATGCGCTCAGTGCCGGGTATTTGATTGAATGAAGCGTCCAATTTTACTATTTCTACAGCTTCCACATGGTCGGTTCCAAAGGCTTGCTTTACCGTATGGGATACATAGAAAGGAACCCCCGCCCGGGCTACCTTGGCCGTATGGACCCCATAACCTCCAAGTTTGGGAGCTGCTTCCAAAACAGCAACCACATCCGCTCCTGCTTGCAAAAGCTGGTAGGATACTATTACTCCTACATTGCCTGAACCTAACATCAGAACTTTCCGGCCCGGCAAAACACGATTGACATTAATCATTGTTTGGGCTGCCCCTGCTCCCATAATACCGGGAAGGTCCCAGCCGGGAAAGGCTACCGCATTCTCTGTTGCTCCCGTGGCAAGTATTATTTTTTTTGCCTTTACGATTTCGCTGCGGTTTCTGTCTATAACCACCCAAAGGTTTTGCCCGTTTTCTATGCCGCAGACTTCACCCTTCAGACAGGTGCGGATTCCCAATTCCTGACTCTCTCTTAAAAGCTCAGTACCGATATTTATGCCTCGGGTCCCCGCCTTATGAGCCCGAGAGCCGAAGAATTTATGTATTTGCTTAAAGAGCTGGCCGCCGGGTCTTGCGTTTTCATCTATCAATAGTACGTCTGCTCCTGCTCTGCGGGCTTCTATGGCTGCAGAAAGCCCGGCAGGACCTGCACCGACTATTGCCAATTCTGTTTGAATCATTGCTGATCCTCCTTCTGCCATACACCTGCACCCTTTTGAGTGGTAATCCTCATACCTTCCTTGACTTCGGTTATGCAGGTACGTATGTTGGGAACACCGTCCACCGTCATTATGCAATCCGTGCAACGGCCGATTGCGCAGTATATCCCCCTGGGTTTATGCTTGTGCAAGGTATATCGGTTTATGAATATACCGTTGGCAATCAAGGCAGCGGCAATCATTTCCCCTTCATGTGCAATAATAGGCTTATCATCTACATATATTACAACTTCCTTTGAAGGTTTTTTTTCGCCTAAAATTGGATGATGGATTATCCTGTTCATTATTTGCCTCCTAAAGAAGCCCCAACTCAGACATGGAATCCTTTAAGGCATCAATTACATTTTGGGAAGGTGCAGCCAAGGGCAGACGAGTAGGGCCTACATCCATACCTAAAAGATTAAGGGCTGCCTTTACAGGAATCGGATTTGCCGTCATAAACATCACTTCTGTTATCTTAATGAGTTTTCTGTGAATTTTGCCTGCTTCAACATAATTGCCGCCCAAATAGCTATCTATCATCTTTTTAATATCCCTGCATACTACATGTGCAGTTACTGAAACAACACCGTATCCGCCTACTGCCAATGTGGGCAGTATTTGGGCATCTTCCCCCGTATATACCAGGAATCCTTCTTCCGCATCCCGTACCACCTTAGCCAGCTGGTTTAAATCTCCCGATGCTTCCTTCAGTGCTGCTATATTGGGTATTTTAGAAAGAGCAACGGCAGTTTCGGCAGTCATGTTGACACCGGTTCTGCCCGGCACATTATACATCATTATGGGCAATTTCACAGCTTTGGCCACTTCTGCAAAATGCGCATAGATGGATTCTTGATTAGGTTTGTTATAGTAAGGAACAACCACCAAGAGACCGTCAACACCGACTTTTTCAGCAGCAATTGCATTTTCAACGGAAGCTGCGGTTGAATTCGTTCCGACTCCGGCAATTACAGGTACATCCAGGGATTCTTTAATCAATGAAAGCAGCTTCAGTTTTTCATCCTGAGTAACCGTTGGAGATTCTCCGGTAGTTCCATTTACAACAAGTGCCGTGCTTCCTTCTCTTACTAAATACTTTGCCAATTCAAGGGCCTTGTTATAATTTATATTTCCGTTTGCATCCATGGGGGTGACCATGGCTGTAATTATTCTTCCCCAATCATTCATCATTTACTTCTCCTTCTGATTTATTCTCCTTATGCTCTCGTATCAAATCTGACCTTACCGGACGCACCGGCTGGCGGTATGTCGACGGTTGTATTTCACTGAGAGGAATACCGGTTTTTTCGGACAATATACGCTCCACCAGCCTTCTGCACGTGCGTCCCTGGCATAAGCCCATTCCTGCTCTTGTAAAACGCTTTACTTCATTTGTCGTTACCGCGCCATCTTCAATAGCCTTCTCTATTTCCTCGCGGGAAACTTCCTCACAACGGCATATTAATTCATCATGCATTTTATTACCTCAATTCCTGTATCGTAAAACAGATTTCAACCTAATCTGACCTATTCTTAATAGAATAAATCCCAATACTTAGTTACATCTTCTATAAGACTGTCTATATGTCCGATCATACATTTCTCAGCAAGCTCCGCATCATGTTTTTTTAAGGCTTCATAAATCTCTGTATGGGATTTCATATAGACAGCTCTTACCTGCCTGCGTATATATTCAAATATACTTGTCTGCTGCCCATAGCTGAAAAGCATCATGTACAAAGTTTCAAGAACCTTGTTCCTTGAAGCCTTTGCTATAGCCTTATGAAAGGCTATGTCGCAATCGGCAATCGATTCTCCCTTGGCGTGCCTTTCTCTTTGCTCATCCAATATTTTGCGAATGTGGGACAGTTCTTCGTGTGTAATATTTTCTGCCGCAAGGCGGGCGGTTTCTCTTTCTATGGCTTTACGAGCCTGCAAAACAATAATGAAATCATCCAACACCGTTGTTGAAATTATTTGTTCCAATGTTTGAGTCTGCTCGTTTATATGATTCTTTATTTTATTGTTGCTTAAGGCATACAGACCCTCTTGAGTGATGATTCTTCCGTTATTGCCGTCTTTTTTTGCATAGCCTCTCTTTTCAAGGCTGTTTAAGATTCTTCCTATGGTGGCGGAGCTTATATAGTAGCCCTTTTCCTCTAACTTTTCTACCAAATTCCATGAGCCCATGGGGCCCTGTGCTGCCTTAAGAGATTCCAATACGGCAATTTCTTTATCCTGAAGTATTTTACGCATAGTATCCTCCATTCATCTGACCTTAGCAATATTGTACATATTCTTGTATCTGATTGCAAGATAGGTACAATATTGCTAAGTTTAAAGATATATGCCTAATACTCCTTAATTAGCGGAATACTCTTTAATTAACGGATTTACATTGCCCTCACTTACGAATTTAGGATTATTCTTGACATTTTGAGTTAAGAGCGATACTACTACAATGCAAACCGCAGAAGCTGCCAAAGCAATCAGAACCGCATTTGGTCCCAGGGCAGTAATCTGGGAAAGAACAGAACCAACCACTATGCCTACACGAGCTCCCCAAGGAGTAATCTTGGAGTTTTTCTTGCCCATATTGTGTTCTTCTCCAGGATTTTCTTTCCATAAGAGTCCGATAATCAGCAAGGGCACTAATCCGGCACCAGCCATTGAATATGCCTTGGAGAACAAGCTCATTATGGTGCTTGCATATATACCTCCGAAAGCTGCAACAGCACCTAAGACAACGGTCAGGATTCTTGTCAGCTTAATCAATTGAGCATCGCTCATCTCATTTTTTCTGAAGGGTCTTACCAGGTCATTTGTTATGAGTATTGCAGCAGCATTAAGGTTTGAGTCTGCCGAAGACATACCTGCGGCAAATACCAATATGAATATCATTATTGTTACAATAGGAGCAACTTCATTGAGCATGAACCAAGGCATTGCGGAGTTTGCGTCCAAACCTTGATTTATTGAAAGGATAACCAATCCTACCATAGCCGTTAAAACAGTGTAAATTATGGCTACGGAACCACCGAAGAACATGGAGCGTTTTGCAACTGAAGGACTCTTTGCTGCATAGCAGGGCTGCCAATACAACTGGGCAACAAGAATTCCTATACATCCCGTAACAAACTTAGTAATCAGGCTTATTGTATCTGTTCCGGCAAAGGTGAATAATTCAGCCTTGCCTACTGCTGCTAACTGCTGGCCTAATACTGCCATGCTGAAATCTATTTTTGAGAAGGCAATCAGATAGAATATACCGCCGAATACAACACATATGAGGCCTTGTATCAAGTCCATCCAGATTAAGGACATCATACCTCCCATGGTCGTATATACCACAAACATAGCCGAGAATGCTATTATGATGGGTTCGGGGCTGACACCGGTAAATGTAGCGAACAACTGGCCAAATGCTTTTCCCTGGCCTCCGATCCATGCAATCATTATTGATGAAGCCAGTACGCCGCAAAGTGCCCTTGTTATCTTATCACGGGAGATAAGGTCGTCTATCATCTCAGGGAAGGTATTATAAGTCATTCTTCCAGCTAAACCTGCAAAGAATATTGCGAATATTATCTTTGATCCCTGTTCTCCTACTATGAAAGCCAACCATGGCAAACCGCTGACATATGCGCTTCCCGCATGACCCATAAAGTTTCCAACACCCATGATGTTTGCAAAGTGTGTAAAGAACAGCAGGTAAAATGGTATTTTACCACCACCGATTGCATAATTCGCAAAACTTTCTTCAGCCACCTTTTTTTGCTTGAAAGCAATATACAAGTACACAGCACACAACGTAAGAGATGCAATCCAAATAACAATTCCTAATGAACTCATACTCCTTTACTCCTTCTTCTTATTTTTTTATATAAAGCGACTTTGAATCGCTCTAATTCAATATTATTTTTCTTGCAGTTCCTTTATGATTGTTTTAATTATTGGAAAACCTTCTTAGGTTAAGCTCTTCAACTCTTTTGTGTTCTCCTGTACCGCATACCATTTCTGCGACTATTTTTCCTGTAACGGGTGACAGGGCAATTCCGTCACCTTCGTGACCTGCTGCTATAAACAAGCCCGGGTAGCCGTCAATATCACCTATAATAGGGCTGCCGTCTTTTGTACCCGGCCTGAAACCTGCTATGGTGCGAATTATATTAACTTTGTTCATTATTGGAAAATACTGTCTCGTTTGTTCCAGTATTCTTGAAATTGCCTTAAAATTAGTGGTTTTGTCAAAGCCTGCATTCTCCCTGGTGCTTCCGATAAGGTAATTGCCTTCGCTGGCCCTGGAGAAGGAAAATCCCAAACCTATCTCCCTGTCAAACTCACTCTTGTAAGGCAATATGGAAGGATCGTGTTTTGATGCGATATAAGCAGCCGTCCAACAGTTTGTTTCCCCTATGGGAGCAATCTGCTCGGTAATTGCAATTTGACCTTTTATCGGTCTTATGGGTATATCGATGCCCAACAATTGGCCTATTTGCCCTGACCAGGCTCCTGCAGCTATTACGATGCTGTCACATTCCACGCTTACGTCATTTCCTCCCATTACCTTCCAGTGGTCGCCTGATTTGCTGATTTCTTCAACCGGCGTGTATCTGAATAAATCCATCCCCATATCAATCCCTCTGCGCAAGAAAGCTCTCATCAGCAACATGGGATTAACCTGAGAATCAGTCGGACTGTAGGTGGAAGCTATCATATACCTGGCAACATGAGGCTGTTTTTTGAAAAGGACGTCCCTGCCTACTATTTCTACATCCAGTCCGTAAGAAACCTGCTTCTTTACAAAGTCTTCCATAATCTTAAGCTGCTTCTCGTCCTCGATGATGATCATGCCTCCCAATGTTAAAAAACCGATATCCGCCCCTAACTCATCAGACAGTCCCTTAAACATTTCCAAGCTCTCCATGGCCAAGGTCAGTACAATACCCGGCTTTTTTGACTGCAACAATATCATATCGTCACAGGAACTTGATGCACCGTTTCCAACTTCGCCTTTTTCCAACAGAGCAACCGTCTTGCCGGATTTAAGCAGGTAATAAGCGGTAGCAAGGCCCATGACACCTCCGCCTATTACACAAACGTCCTTTTTTAAATTCATTACACTTCCTCCATATTTACTATGAATAATATTTGAAGATTAAGATTGTTATCCGAACAATCTCTCGTACAAATCATTGGCTAATGATTCAACCTTGCCTGCTTCAACAAATATATGTGCGCATAAACCGTTTAGGAAGAGTTCTGTCCCTGCCGGCAGGGCACCTATAGCTTCTCTTATTTCTTCCTTGCCATATTTTCCGAAAACCACCGTTAACAAGGAATACCCGCTGTCAGGCAACGGTCGCACCGCTTTTTTCTTCTCCCCTTCAATTATTAGTTTATCTGTCTTTACGGCATCAAAAATAGCGCAATCTTTCATAACCGCCATTGCCACGGGGCCTTTGATCTTATAATCCTTAATGATTCGTGTTCCTTGTCCTTTATCAAAAGTTGAACGAACAAAAAGGTCAAAATCATAGTTCCTGGCTGCCGCAACGGCACGGGGATGAATAACACCTGCCCCCCAGCGAGCCAACTCATACATGTAATCAACATCTATTTGTTCCAAATATTTTGCTTTAGGAACAAGCCTGGGGTCTATAACCGCAATACCTGGAACATCGGTAAATATATGTACCGATTCCGCATTCATGAATCCGCCTATCACAACAGCAGAAGTATCGCTTCCGCCCCTTCCCAGGGTTGTAATGTCATTGCGGACAGTCACTCCCTGAAAACCGGTTACAACCACAACCTTATTATCATAAAGCTCCATTTTCATTCGTTTTGTATCAATATCAAATATATCTGCGCTGCCGAATACCCCGTCGGTAACAATGCCTGCCTGAAGGGAGCTTAAAGGAACGGCTTCTATTCCTTCCCGGATAAGACTGTCGGCAAATACGCATGCGGATATGACCTCCCCACAGCTCATCAGTAAGTCTAAGGTGGCAGGGTCACAATTTTTGCTTAACAAGGATATCAGGGTATCCGTCGCATAAGGTGCGCCTTTTCTCCCCATAGCCGAAACAACGGCTATCACATTTTTCCCTTCCCCTTTTAAAGACGATATATGAGATATGGCTTCTTTTCTTAGCTCTTGGCTTGCTAAAGATGTTCCTCCGAATTTTACAACTACTGTGTCCATATTAACCATCCTTTTACAATTAAGTTTGTATGTAGATTTGAATAATAATATAAGTAAGATATAATCTGCAGCATCACCGCATACAATATAGATTAAACGTTTTCCTAACAAATACAAGATTTGCTTTTGTAATTTTTTAACCGTGACAATACATTATATTCACATGCCTTGTCCCATAATCCATAAATCTGTTTTACCTGCTCATCATTTGATGAGTAGCTATTATAATTCTATAAAATTTTCCTAAACATGTCAATACCTTATAATATTTATTTTTGTTTTCTTATAATAATTCTTTAATAAGGTCGTCTCTATTTTTGGGGGATAAGTAGAAAAGCGGCACATCAAATATGGTTTTTGCTCCCTTCATCCCTTCCATGTTCATCCTGTAAGCAGCTCTTGCGAAGGCCAGAAGGACGCTGCCAGTAAACTCCGGATTGCTGTCAAGCTTAAGGGAGAATTCCATGATATGTTTGTTTTGCTCGTCTTCTCCGGTGGTGCCATTTCTTATTACAAGTCCTCCATGAGGCATTTTTGAATGGTTTTTCTTAAACTCTTCCTCACTTATAAAGTTTACCCTTGTATCGTAGGGGGCAAAATAATCGGGCATATTCTTAATCTCAGATTCAATCCTGCTTTTATCCGCCCCTTCCTCGCAAACAACATAGCATTCCCGCATATGCTTATCCCTGGCGCTCAAACTTGGGTTTTCTCCTCTTCTTACGGCTTCAACAGCTTTCTCAATGGGTATGGTATACTGGATGCCGTATTTAACCGAATCAACCTTTCTTATGGCATCAGAATGACCCTGGCTGACTCCCTTGCCCCAGAAGGTGTATGAACTGCCCTGTGGCAGCACTGCTTCCGAAACCATCCTCATCATGGAAAAGAGTCCAGGATCCCACCCCACTGAAACTATGCTTACCTTGCCCGAAGACAGGGCGCTTTCATTAACATTTTTAAAGTATTGGGGAATTTGGACATGGTTGTCGTAACTGTCAACCGTGTTAAACAATTTGGCAAATTGCACTCCATGGACCGGGAGGTCTTTTGCGGACCCTGTACATAAAACCAGCACATCGATTGCATCCTTGTATTCTTCAACCTGCGAAAAGTTTAATACCTTGGCGTCCGGGCTTTTAATTTTTACTTCCTTGGGGTGCCTCCTGGTAAAAACTGCAACCAGTTCAATGTCCGGACTTTCCATGGCGGCAGCTTCCACACCCCTTGCAATATTGCCGTATCCTGCAATACCGACTCTGATTTTTTTCATATTTCCTCCTTTACATATATTTTTATTTTTTTTTAATCCTTCGCTTTGACTCAAAATGACAAAGTCTGAAGAATATACCCCTTGTAAAATTTGGAATAGTATATTATCATTGTCCTTGTATGTCAAGCGTAATTTTTTTTAATTTTAATGCATTTTTAAGAAAATTATATTATAATCAATAATGAAGGATATTTCATTAATCAGTGAATACATGTTATATGTAGGATAGATTTAACCTCTTTATCAGGCAGAGATAGATAAGCGGAATGGGGACACCCCTTCATGACAGGGGGATGCCCCCAAGAAAAGGAGATGAGAAAGATGCTGTGCTCAATATGCAAAAAAAACGTAGCAGTAATATATGTTAATAAAATAGTAGATGGTAAAATGCAAACTAAAGGCTTGTGCATTCCTTGTGCCAAAAAACAAGGCATATCACCCATGGACCAGTTAATCAGACAAAGCGGAATGAAACCTGAAGACTTTGAAAATTTAAACAGTCAACTGACCGAAATTATAGGTGATATGGATTTGGAAAAATTATCTCAGGATATGACTCCTGAAAACAATAGTTTCAATTCCTTGATTAATTTTGTGAACAATGCTTTTACGGGCAACACAAGCTCGACAAACAGTGAGTTTATACCGTCCGAAGATGAACAGGATGTTAACTATACAGGTTCGGGCTCGGGAGGCGGAGCCAAGTTAAAGGAAAAAGTAAAACGAAGAAAATTAAAATACCTGGATACTTACGGATTGAACCTGACAGAACAGGCACGCAACGGGGAATTAGACAGGATAGTAGGCAGGGAGAAAGAAATTGACAGAGTTGTTCAAATATTAAACAGACGGTCCAAAAACAATCCTGTTTTAATAGGTGAGCCGGGTGTGGGAAAGACTGCCATAGCGGAAGGATTAGCCGTCAGAATAGCTGAAAAGCAGGTGCCGGTGAAGTTGTTTAATACCGAAATCTACCTTCTTGACCTGACTGCCGTGGTGGCAGGTACCCAATTTAGGGGCCAATTTGAAGCAAGGATGAAGGCAATCATTGATGAGGCCAAAAAAGCCGGCAATATAGTAATTGTAATTGATGAACTCCATAACATAGTCGGTGCGGGCGAAGCAGAAGGAGGGGCCATGAATGCCGCCAATATTCTGAAGCCGGCCCTGGCCAAGGGTGAAGTTCAAATCATAGGTGCAACAACCCTGGATGAATACAGAAAACACATTGAAAAGGATTCTGCCCTGGAAAGGAGATTCCAGCCGGTATTGGTGGATGAACCGTCCATAGAAGAATCCATCGAGATCATAAAAGGAATCAAGGACTATTACGAGCAGTACCACAATGTCAAAATAACCGATGATGTTATCAGACAGGCTGTTATTATGTCCGAAAGGTATATCACCGACAGGTTCCTACCGGATAAGGCCATCGATGTAATAGATGAAGCAGGTTCAAGGGCAAATTTAAACAACAAGGCCTTGATTGAGCTGGAAGCTCTAAAAACAGAGCTTGCCATGATCAGGGAAGAAAAGGAAGAAGCTGCTGAAAAGGATGATTATGAGAGAGCTGCAGAGCTCAAAGTGCAAGAAATCAGAATTGAGACAAAAATAAAAGAATTATCCAGCGAATGCGAAAACATATATTTGACGGAAGATGATATAGCTTATGTAATAGAAGCCTGGACAAAAATACCCGTTCAGAGAATAAGCGAGGCTGAAGCCGATAAATTAATACATTTGGAGGAAAGACTTCACAGGAGAGTCGTAGGCCAGCATCCGGCGGTAACAAGCCTTGCCAGGGCTATCAGGAGAAACCGCTCGGGATTTAAGAAAAGGAAAAAACCATCTTCATTTATATTCGTAGGACCAACAGGGGTAGGCAAGACCGAACTTGCAAAGACCTTAGCCTATGAATTGTTTGGTAACGAGGATGCCATGATAAGGCTTGACATGTCCGAATACATGGAAAAACACACCGTTTCCAAGCTTATAGGAGCTCCTCCGGGATATGTGGGCTTTGACCAGGCGGGATTCCTGACCGAAAAGGTAAGAAGAAGGCCATATTCGGTAATTTTATTGGATGAAATAGAAAAAGCCCACGAAGATGTATTCAATATCCTCCTGCAAATCCTGGAAGACGGAAGATTGACGGATAACCAGGGAAGAACCGTAAACTTTGAGAATACCGTAATCATTATGACTTCCAACGCGGGTACCTCAAACAAGGCCAACCGTATCGGTTTTGGCAATGAAGAATACGAAGCCATGGAATCCAAGGTGAAGGATGCTGTAAGACAAACCTTCAGGCCCGAATTCTTGAATCGTATCGATGACATAATAGTATTCAGCGAATTGACCAGGGAAGAATTAAGCCAGATAGTGGACCTGATGCTTAAGGAAGTTAAAAGGGACGCTGAAGAAAAGAAAATAACCCTGGATGTAACCGATAAAATGAAGGAATATATACTTGAAAAGGGTTATAACAAAAAATACGGCGCCAGACCTTTAAGGCGTGCAGTTCAGAAATATATAGAAGATGAAATTTCTGAAGCATATTTGAAGGGTGTATTAAAAGAAGGAGCAAGAGTTAATGTAGATATTAACGAAGAAGGAAAAACCGTACTGACTTTATTTTAGATAAGTTGTCATCCTGAGCAAAGTGAAGGATCTCATGGGATCCTTCGGGCTAAAGCCCTCAGGATGACACTATGGGTATTCATAGCAATGACAAAAAGGGGCCTTCTTCCTTTAAAGGAAGGGGCCCCCTTATTTTTATGGTTATTTGTTTATGAACCCGATACCCAGTACTCCCGGTCCTGCGTGAGTCCCTATAACGGCTCCGATTTCCTGCTCTATTATGTTTTTAATATTATATTTTTCTTCGATTGTGTTTCTTAAGACCTTTAACTGCTCATAAGCTCTCCCGTGGAACAAGAGGACCGTTTTGTCGGATAAATCAAAATTATTCTTTTCTATCCATTCATCAAACCACTTGATAGTTTTATTCCTGCCTCTTATTTTGTCGATTACGGATATTTTCCCGTCCTTGACCGCTATAATAGGCTTGATGTTCAAAAGGGACCCGATGACTGCCTGGCCTTTTGAAAGTCTTCCTCCCTTTTCCAGGTACTTTAAGGTGTCAAGGGCAGCTACGACAACTGTTTTTTCCTTAAGGGCTTCCAATTCATTCACTATTTCTTCTATGGGCTTTTTCTCCTCAACTAATCTGATGGCTTCCAAAACAAGAGCAAATGAACCCAGACAAACACTTTTTGTATCAACTATGTGGATATCCTCGCTGCCGATCATATTTTTTGCCATGCGGGCCGAATCATATGTACCGGACAATTCGGAAGCAATAAACATGCCTAAGACCTGGTCTCCCTCCAATAAAATTTCACTGAACACTTCAACAAAGGTACCCGGTGACACTAAGGTAGTGGTGGGAAGTTTTTCCGCAGCCTCAAGTTTATCAAAAAATTCCTTGGTGCTTAATTCAACCTTGTCTAAAAATGATTCATTTTCAAAGTTAACAGTCAAAGGAACCATTTTTATATTGTATTTTTCAATAATTTCATCCGTTAAATCAGACGTGCTGTCTACTACTATTCTTATACCCATATTAACCTCTTTTCATTATCAAATATTTTGAAATTAAAAGTAATTGAGCGCAAAAAAATATCTTTCCTCCCGTATATTTTATGCCGGGCTCCTGATTTAATACCATCCTGCATGCTTGTATTTTTCACTGAAAAATTTATCTATATTTGTAAGCACCTTGATTAAGAGTTCTTCTTCCTGGCTGTTTAACTGTTCGAGTGCACTTGTAACCAAATCCTTGTGAAAATCCTCATGGGATTTGTAAGCTTCCCGGCCTCTTTCCGTCAGCCTGATTTTCACAACCCTCCTGTCTTCCGACGACCGGCGTCTTTCCACATATCCCTTTTTAATAAGGTTATCTATGGCAGTTGTCAATGTACCCGAAGTAACCTTGACGGCCTTGGCTGTATCAGACATGGTGCGCTCACTGGTCAATCCTATGTTGTCTATCACATGCATTTCTGTTATGGATAAATCAGCAAATTCTCCTATTTTCAGGCATTTTTCCTCGATATCCAAAATATTTGCAAAAAGCCGCACAAGTATTTCATTTACCGTTTCATGATTGCTCATTGAACCACCTCAATTACTTTGATATTCAAATTATATTTGGACAAGATATATTTGTCAAGCTTAATTATATTGAATTGTATATCTCCACAAAAAATCTCTTGCTTCTTCGGCATAGTCTATATTGATGCGCTTGCTTCTTTGCGTCCTGAAATCCCTGAAACCGTCATCTTCAACATATATTTCATCTCCGGTCAAATCTGCCCCGTTGTCTTTTGTGGTTATCCTTAAAGCCCTGCAGAGTTTTCCGGGACCGTTTGAAAGGTTCTTTCTCTGGTATCCGGTCAATTGGCTTAAGGGCTTATTGTACCTGTTAAGGGCCATTTCTTCCTCGTTAAAAACCGGGTCTGCCGCCCTGATTAATACAGCAGAACAGGTTCCTTCCTTTTCGGTCACAAAATTCAGGCAGTAATACATGCCGTAAATAAAATAAACATAGGCATAGCCTGGCGGTCCGTACATAATTTTGGTCCTGGGGGTTATTTTGCCCCCGTAGCCGTGGCTTGCCTTGTCTATGGCACCTATGTAAGCTTCTGTTTCAACTATTCTTGCCTTTATCAGGGTGTTATCGTATCTTCTCACTAAGATTTTCCCTATTAAGTCTTCCCCCACAATACGGGCATCCCTGTCGTAAAAATCCCTCTTAAGCTTCATGATCCTCCAAATGATAATCTTTTGATTCTTCACCGGGTTCATTCGGTTTACATAAAATTATTTATGTTAACTATAAGTCAGTTATTGTCAAGTTATCGTACAAGATGTCAAAAAAACATTCAAACAGGACCTTTTTCCAAGGTTCCTCCATTGGTTTACATAAAATAAATTATGTTAACTAAAAGTCAGTTCTTGTCGAGCTATTGTTCAAATTGTCAGATTGTCATCCTGAACGCAGTGAAGGATCTCGGATGACACTAGGGGTTATTCGTATCAATGATACTTACAATGGCAGATTAAATAATCTCTTGAAATTCTCCCCGGTTTTTTCTGCTACTTCATCAAGGGATACATTTCTTATCTTGGCTATTTCTTCCGCCACATATTTTACATATTTAGGTTCGTTCCTTTTTCCCCTGTAGGGCTCCGGTGTCAGATAAGGCGAGTCCGTCTCAATCAGGAGCTTGTCAAAGGGAACTTCCTTTGCAACCAATTTGGGAACTCTTGCGTTCTTAAAGGTTACGGGTCCACCCAAAGATATGTAAAATCCAAGCTTTATAAATTCTCTTGACAACTCGGCGCTTCCCGAATAACAGTGGAGGATTCCCCTTGCCCCCTCATAATGCTCTTCCTTCATTATCCTTAAAACGTCTTCGTGGGAATCCCTGTTATGAACGATGTAAGGAAGGTCCAACTCCCTTGCCAGGCGGATTTGCTCCCTGAACCATTTTCTCTGCACATCCCTGTCGGAATTGTCATAATAGTAATCAAGGCCTATTTCGCCTATGGCTATCACTTTTTTCTTCCCGGCCATTTCTTTAAATATGTCCAAATGTTCTTCCTTCATGTACTTGCTGTCGTGGGGATGAAAACCGACTGCAGCGTAAATAAAGGGATATTTTTCAGCCAGGGCCAGGGCTTTTTTTGAGGAATTTAAATCCGAACCGGGATTTAGCACGATTTGAACGTCATTTTCATAGAGGAAGGCAATTACCTCATCCCTGTCCTCGTCAAATCTTTCGTCATCAAGGTGAGCATGACTGTCAATGAATTTACTTGCCACTTTTCTTATCCTTCTTTTTTACATTTTTATAATTTTTTGCGTGTTCCTTAAACTCTTCAAGCTGGGGGTCATCCTTCAAAAAGGTAAGATCCATGCTGACTTCTTTATTCATGAGCATGTAGTTTACTTTTACCCTGACCTTATTTTTTTCATTGGGTTTATAATAATTTATGCCCTTGATATCTTCCCATCTTACAAGGTTTGACCTCTTGTGTATTCCCAATGTTGAAATCATTGTTTTCCTGGATAAGGGAATGTACAGGGTGATTACCAGTATGGGAAGAATGGCCATGATCATTACGTCATCTGAAGTATAGGTTTTTGTCTCCATCAAGCCCCTTATCATTATGCCTGTCAGCAATATCATTACTGCCATCAGCAGCCTGCTAAACAAATGAAATCTTCTGTCGTCCTCGTTCAGCAAGAGCAAAACCTGCATGTTTTCTTTCTTATAATTTATGCTTTTTTTAATGTTTTTAAATAAAATGTACAATAATATTATGGTCAGTATGGGATAAAATATTGAAGAAGCTGTCATTTGCATTGATCCTTTCTTTGATTTTCCGTATCAGTTTAACATAATTTAAATTATGTTTCAAGATTTAATAACATAAGAAAAAACTGCCTCTTTGAGACAGTTAGATCCTTCGCTTACGCTCAGGATGACATGTTGAGATTTTAGGTCATATTTAATACTTAATGATTTTTTTCTCAAGCCAGGAAGACAGGAAGTACATGATTGCTGCAATCACACCCAATACAAATACTCCCATCATTACAAGGTCCAGTTTAAAGGTTTGGCTCCCATAGAGTATCAAATACCCTATCCCTGCTTTTGAAACCAGGAATTCTCCTACGATTACCCCTATCCAGGACAGGCCTATGTTGACCTTTATTACGCTCAAAATATTGGGTATGTTGGCGGGAATTATTACCTTCCTGAGGATTTGAAACTTGTTTGCCCCAAATGTTTTTAAAAGAATGATTTTATCCTTTTCCACTCCGTTAAAGCCCGTATACAGGGTCATTATGGTCACAACGATTGAAATGGATGCAGCCGTTGCAATTATACCGGAATAGCCCATTCCTACCCACAAAATTATTATGGGAGCAAGGGCTGTTTTAGGCAGACTGTTTAAAATTACGATGTAAGGTTCCAATATCAGGGCCAGCCTCCTGAACCACCATAAAAGTATGGCTATCAATAACCCCCCTAGGGTGCCCGCAAAAAATCCGCCTATTGTTTCCATTGTTGAAATGAACAAATGTCTGAACAAGCTTCCGTCATTTATAAATTTTACAATCAGGTTAAGAATCGCTCCCGGACTGCTTGTAAGAAAGGTATCGATTAAATCTTTTCTGGCAGCCAGTTCCCAAAATATTATTCCAAAAATAAAAATCAGGATTTGCGTGATTCTGATAAAATGTCTTTCCCTGTTGATTGACCTTAAATATTCTTCATGCTCCTTTGATATTATTGCAGCCTGCTCATTCTTCCTTTTCAACATCCAAGTCCCTCCATATCTCCCTGAAATATTTTCCAAAGGTCAAAGTGTTCCTACATTTCATAGGTGTTCTTTCTCCCGATAAGTCATCAAATACTATTTCATATTCCTTTTTAATCTTGGCCGGCCTTTCTGTGAAGACAATAACCCTATCCGATATGCTCACGGCCTCAGGTATGTCGTGGGTTACAAGTATGGTGCTTATTTTTTCATTTCTTAAAATGGTACCCACTTCATCTCCTATCGAAAGCCTTGTCTGGTAATCCAAGGCAGAAAATGGCTCATCCAACAATAATAAATCAGGTTCGATAGCCAAAGTCCGCACTAAGGCAGCTCTTTGTCTCATTCCTCCTGACAGCTGGCTGGGATAATGTTTTTTAAAATTGGTCAACCCGTATTTCTCAAGCATCCTTTTCACTTTTATCTTATTTTCTTCATTATCCATGTTTTTTACTTCCAAACCAAGGAGGCAGTTTTTATAAACATTCCTCCATTCATATAATTGGTCCTTTTGAAACATGAAACCGATACTCCTGGTATTGACTATGACTTCTCCTTCAGAAGGCTGCTCCAAGCCGGCTATAATAGACAGAACCGTCGACTTCCCGGAACCGGATGGACCTACTATGGACACTATCTCCCCTTTTCTTACCTTGAAGGAAATGTCGTCAATAGCCTTTGTCTCGTTATTTATCGTATGAAATCTCTTAGAGACATTTCTTAGCTCACAAATATATTCCATGCTCTACCTCCCATTTCGGTAAAACCTCTTAACATTATGTTATTCAAAAGGGAGAAATAAGTTAATGATAATTGGAATTAAAAAATAGGTTTTGACTGGGATCCTTCCCTTCACTCAGGATGACAATGGAATCTTCCCTTCGCTCAGGGTGACAAAGACTTATCACAACCTTTCAAGAATTTTGTCAACTCATCTATTTTACTCAGGACCTCATCGTTTACGGCATGTTCAATTATTTCGGTTTGCTCCAAAATATTCTCCTTTACTCCTAGGCACTCCAAGAATTCAAATATTATCCTATGCCTTTCCAGCAATTTGCTCCCGATATTTCTTCCCTTTTCCGTAAGCTTGATACAGCCGTATCTTTCATAGATAACATAGTTCTCCTTAGCTAACCTCTTAATCATCTTTGTGGTCGAGGGAGGTTGTACATTCAAGGCTGATGACAAATCGCTCACCCTCACTTCATCTGATTCTTGAGACAGCCTGTATATCATTTCAATATAATCCTCCATGGATGATGAAAGAACTTCTTCATTTTTGATTTTATATCCTTTTGATGTATAAAATTCTTCCTTCATAAGCTCTCCTCCCTGTGTCAAAATTTTATTAAAGTCATATTATAGTTTAGAATGTTAGCTTTGGCTAACATGTTTTCATAATATTATGCGGTAAAATTAAAAATATTACGGGAGTTAGACATGAAATTAGCTGATGTTGGTGTTGGAAAAAAAGTAAAGGTACAAAAAAACTCTGCCCATGATTATTTAAAGGAAAGATTTCTTGCCTTAGGTCTTACAAGGGGGGCAGAAGTTGAAGTTTTAAGAAAGGGACCTAAAAACAACTTAACGGTATACAGGATAAGGGGAGCAATGATTGCCCTTAGAAACGAGGAATCAAGTTTTATAGAAGTAACCTAGGGGGTGGCAGGATGGGACTTACGGCACAATCCGTCAGATTGGAATCATTAAAAGATATTTATGAAATAGAAAAGGGTCATGGCCAGCATGTCGTAGCCTTGGTAGGAAACCCCAATACAGGCAAAAGCACGGTTTTTAATTATTTGACGGGGCTTAAGCAACATACTGGAAACTGGCCCGGAAAGACCGTAACCTCCGCCAGGGGAGAATATAAATACAAGGGCAGGGAGTATATTTTGGTGGACCTGCCCGGTTCCTATTCCTTGTTCACAGCATCTAAGGATGAAGAGGTTACAAGAGATTTTTTGTGTTACGGCAATTATGATGCTGTAGTTGTGGTTGCCGATGCCACCTGTCTTGAAAGAAATTTGAATTTGCTTCTCCAAGTTTCCAGGCTTACCAAAAAGGCAATCTTATGCATTAACCTTATTGATGAGGCCAAGAAAAGGAATATCACGATCGACAGGCAGGGATTGGAGAATGAACTAAAGATACCTGTTGTGCTGACAGCCGCAAGAAGCGGCCTAGGTATGGATGAGCTAAAGAAAGCTATTGAAAGTGTGTCATTAAAGCAAGGGGAATCCGAAGACCTTAAGAATTTGTCCTATTTAGAGTGTGGGCCTGAAATCAGGGAAAAAATCACGGAGCAAAACTATATCTATGCAAATGAACTGAAAAAAAAATATGTGAAGGAGGATGCGGGCAAGCTTAACAGGGATAAAAAAATCGATGACATCATCACATCGCAAAAATACGGAATACCCATCATGCTTGCCTTGTTGGGGTTAATTTTCTGGCTTACCGTTCAGGGAGCAAACCTGCCCTCACGGGTGTTGGGAAACTTCCTGTTTGGTTTGCAATATAAACTGGATGCCTTGTTCAAAGCTATGGGAGTTAATGATTTTATCAGGAGCCTCTTGGTTGACGGGGCTTACCGGAGCCTTGCCTGGGTGGTTTCCGTGATGCTTCCCCCCATGGCCATATTTTTTCCCCTCTTCACTCTTTTTGAAGACTTAGGGTACTTGCCCAGGGTTGCCTTTAACTTGGACCACTTGTTTAAAAAGGCAGGAGCCCACGGAAAAATGTGCCTTACCATGTGCATGGGATTCGGGTGCAATGCGGCGGGAGTAATAGGATGCAGGATCATCGACTCCCCAAGGGAAAGGTTGATTGCAGTCATCACCAATAACCTTGTCCCTTGCAACGGAAGGTTCCCCTTGATAATCGTTTTATCAGCCGCTTTTTTTGCTTATACCGGTACTTTTATCGACAGCATCATTCCTGCCTTGTTTATCACCCTCATGGTTATCATTGGCGTCTTTGCAACCCTATCTGTATCATACCTCCTGTCCGGAACTATATTGAAAGGAATTCCTTCCACCTTCACCCTTGAGCTTCCTCCTTACAGGGCTCCCCAGCTGGGAAGGATAATATATTCATCGATTATTGACAGGACCGTATTTGTTCTTTCAAGGGCAGCGGTGATAGCTGCCCCTGCAGGCGCAATCACATGGCTGCTGGCAAATATTTATGTGGGTGATTTTAGCATACTGATACATGCGGCCAATCTCTTGGAACCCCTGGGAAGGATTATAGGCCTTGACGGCTTCATACTCATGACCTTCATTGCAGGCTTTCCTGCCAATGAAACGGTTATACCCGTTCTCTTGATGGCATATATGACAACAGGCAGGTTGACGGATTTTGAAAGCATCGATTCCTTAAGACAAATCCTGGTATCCAACGGCTGGACCCGGTTAACAGCCATTAATGCAATGCTCTTTTCTCTCCTTCACTGGCCCTGCTCCACAAGCTTATGGACCATAAAAAAAGAAACCGGCAGTTTGAAATGGACCCTTGCAGCTTTCATAATTCCCACAGGGATTGCATTTTTGGTTTGCTTTATTACTGCCGGACTGTACAGGTTAGTAAGCGGTTAAGTGCATGAGAGCCTTCGCTTAAGCTCAGGATGATATAAGGGCTATTAAGAATGTAATAAGGGCAAGCTGTTAAAAGCTTGCCTCAAACTGTTTATAAACTGGGTTCCTTTGCTTACGCTTATGATGAAATAAGGGATAAATTCGATATAGCCTTTTCAATTCTTCTCCTAACCTTTTCTTCTCCCATTATCTGCTGGAGCTCCCACATATCGGGTGATGAAGCCCGGCCTATGATTGCAATTCTTATGAGGGTGCTTACATCTCCCACATGGCCCTTGTACATATCCGGGTTTTTCTTGTAGTCCTTGGGCTTAGCCGCATACCCGTTTTCGGAAGCCATGGTTCGTATTTTTTCAAACCACTGATTTTGGTCATCGGTATGGTCGTAGGTGTTTAAGTATGCCGAAAGAAGTTTTTTGGCTTCTTCTTTATCAATATTCTGGGGGTATTCGTCTTCAATTTTAAAATATTCGTCAAAGTAATAACTGATAAAGTCAAAAATTTGCTGGCAATACATTAAATCCTTACGGGGATTCTGGCCTTCTCTTCCCACGGCCAGTAGTTTAATCACATCGTCCTTATTGGAGGATAAGAGATTGGCTGCTTCTTTCTTGTATTCATTTGCCCATGTAAGCAAGAATTCAAATATTTCTTCTGCCGGAATTTTCAGGAGCACATCCTTGCTTATGTTATTCAGCTTGTCTAAATCGAACAAGGCTCCTGAAGTGCTCATTTTCTCCAAGGTCAATTCAAAATTATCAATGGGGCTGTCCGGGTTTGCCATTCTCCATTCTTCAAAGTTGGAGTTTATGATTGTGAGAAGATATTCCCTCACAGCCCGGGGATGGTAACCTAATTCCCTGTAATAGCCCAAGCCTAATTCGGGGTCCTTTCTCTTGGAAAGCTTTCTTTTAATCCCTCCGTCCATTTTCATCAAATGGGCGGTATGGCAATATACAGGTGTTTCCCAGCCGAATGCCTTAAACATTTCAATGTGAACGGGAAGGGTTGAAAGCCATTCTTCCCCTCTCACCACATGGGTAACCCGCATCAGGTGGTCATCTATAACATGGGCAAAATGATAGGTAGGTATACCGTTTGTTTTTAAAATTACTATATCCTGATAGTTTTCATGAATTGTCAATTTGCCTCTAATGGCGTCATCTATTTCAATTATCCCTTCTTCCGTGCCTTCAGACCTGAACCTTATTACAAATTCTTCCTTGTTGTTTAAACGTTTCTCCACTTCTTCAAGGGAAAGGTTCCTGTCTCTGGCCCACTTGCCATAATAGCCGGTAGTTACATTCTCCTTGATCTGGCTGTTTCTTAATTCTTCCAGTTCTTCTTCCGTGCAAAAGCAGGGATATGCCCTTCCCATTTCAATCAGGTGCTTGGCAAAGCACTGGTATATTTCTGCCCTCCTGCTTTGAAAGTAAGGGCCGTAGTCTCCCTTTTCCCCATCAATTCCGGCACCTTCATCAAATTTCAAGCCGAAGTATTCAAGGGATGAAATAATTGTTTCAACTGCCCCCTCTACCTTTCTCTTTTCATCGGTATCTTCAATTCTTAGCATAAAAATACCGCCGCTTTGGTGGGCCAAACGCTCATCAACAAAAGCCCCGTAAAGGTTGCCCAAATGAATGAAGCCCGTGGGGCTGGGGGCTAGCCTGGTTACCTTGGCTCCTTCAGGCAGCTTTCTTTCCGGATATAATTCATTCTCATAGTATTCGATTGTCTTGCTTATATTAGGAAACAATAAATCCGCTAATTTTTTATAATCCATTTTTATCCTCCGCTAAAATTAAGGGACATTCCTTCTGCTAAAACAAAAGGTGTGTCCCCATACCGTAATAACCCATAGGGGAGTCGAACCCCTGTTTCCACCGTGAGAGGGTGGCGTCTTAACCACTTGACCAATGAGTCATATTGACAAATTATCAGGGCCGTATTTTTTGTGTCCCTGGGCTTTTTTATTATATAACAAGGTCTTTCCTTTGTCCACATTTTTTTATAAGCTTATTTTTATCAGCTGCAGCAGGAGCCGCCCACGTCTCCCACTTTAACCATGAGGTTTTTTCCCTTTGTTTCTCTTTTAAAGCCTATGTTTTCCAGGATTTCAACCAGGTCTTCGCCTGCTTCCATGTAGGTTTTTTCAGCCCCCATGGAAACTGCCTTCCTGACCAGGAGCCTGATAAGCAAATCTTCATAGTATAAACCCTTGAATTGATTTTTTACGCAAACCATATCAATAAAGAATCTGCCTTCTTTAAACAAGAGCCTTGCTGTTCCTGCAGGTACATCATCATCGTACAAAAGAGCATTTATGGCAAAGTCATCATAAATGTCCGTAATTTCACCTTTATCGGTCAATACCTCTTTCCTGATATCCAGTATATGACTTAAGTTATCTCTTCCTTGAAACAACATTGTAGAAATCATACAACACCTCGTTTATAAGCACCATGTACGCACATTTTATCATTTATTGACATAGCTGTAAAGGGTCATTAAAACTTATTAATTAAATAAACTTAATAATTAGGGGCTTGAATTTAAGATGAAAAAGTGTTAAATTAATAACATATCTAAGCTTAAGGAACTTCTAAGAGCAAGGAATACATAACAATTTAATAATATTAAATTATTATTCCTTGTCGTGCAAGGAATTTTTTTGTTGAGGTGTATATGTATAAGAGAATTGGAGTTATAGGCATTGTAATTGAAGATACATCCCAGGTAGCTGAAGTGAACAGGCTTCTGCATGAGTATTCTCATATTATTATAGGAAGAATGGGTATTCCTTACAGGGAGAGGGGGCTAAACCTCATCTCCGTCATGGTTGACGGCACTAATGACGACATTGGAGCTCTTAGCGGAAAATTAGGCAAAATTAAAGGACTTAGCGTTAAAAGCGCCTTGTCCAAAAAACATTAGGAGGTCAATATGAAAAAATTAAGTTTGTTATTGGTTGTACTTTTAGTATTAAACCTTTTTGCAGGCTGCTCCAACCAACCTGCAGAAAATCCGGCACCCCAGGAAGCTGAGGATGAAACACCCCAGCCTGCGGAAGAACCGGCTGAAGTTACACCTGTTAATGTTACGATTGCAGGGCTTAAAGGACCCACATCCATAGGTATGATAAAGATGATTGATGAAAAGGCACTGGAAAGTGAAAAATACAAGGTTGAATACATTCAGGAAGCAGCCCCTGATGCGCTGACTGGAAAAATCATAAACGGAGATATACAAATATCTTCAGTTCCCATAAATTTAGCCCCGGTTTTATACAATAAGACCCAGGGCAAGATTAGGATGCTGGCGGTAAATACCATAGGAAACCTGTATATAGTTGGAACCGAGGACATTGACTCCGTATCACAATTGGAAGGTAAGACCTTAGGCATGAGTGCTAAAGGCTCAACCCCTGATTATGCCATGAATTACATTTTAAAACAAGCTGGTCTTGAAGGCAAAGTTGAGCTTGATTATGCACTTGATCATGCAAGTCTGGCCCAGACCGTCATTGCGGAAGATACGACTGTTGCCCTTTTGCCCCAGCCTTTTGTGACTCAAACCACCCTAAAGAACCCGAATGTAAAAATTCTGATTGATTTAAATGAAGCATGGGATGAAGCAACAGGCGGAAAAAGCCAATTATATACCGGATGCATCATCGCAAACAAGGAGTTTGCGGAAAACAACCCGGATTTTGTAAGAGAATTCCTGGACCAATATGAAGAATCCGTCAACTGGGTTCTGGAGAATCAAAAGGATGCTTCGGCATTGGTAGCCAAACATGGGATTATGCCTGATGCCGCCCTGGTTGAAAAAGCAATCCCTTATTGCGGCATAACATTTAGGAAGGCACAGGATGTTAAACCGGGCTTGACTGATTTTTACCAGATATTATTTGATTCAAATCCTGCTTCGTTAGGAGGAAGCATGCCGGATGATGAGTTATATTTGGCGGAATAAAAGCAAATTATTAATAATACTTTTCTGGATTTTAGCCTGGGAGATAGGGTCTCTGATAATAGATCAGGAGATTTATCTCCCTTCTCCTCATGCTGCATTTTCCGCCCTTATAAATCTTTTGACTTCTAAAGAAACCTACATAACAATTTTTTACTCTACCTACAGGACCTTGGCAGGATTTTTTTTATCCTGCCTTTTAGGTATTATGCTGGGGATTGTATGCGGTATCCGCAAACCCTTGTATGATTTGTTCAATCCCCTGATAATAATCATGAGAACAGTACCTGTCATGAGCATTATAATCATTGCCATAATGTGGTTTAAGGATAACAATGTCCCTATTTTTGTAGCCTTCTTAATGTGCTTTCCCATAATCTGGACTAATACGGTTACCGGCATCCGGTCAACGGATGTCAAGCTTCTTGAAATGTGCCAGGTATATAAAATAAAAAAATTAAGGGTGATAAAGTCGGTATACTTGTATTCATCCCTCCCCTACATTCAGGCAGGAATGATTTCGGCTCTGGGTATAGGCTGGAAGGTTACCTCCGCGGCGGAAGTCTTAAGTCTTCCCAAGTATTCCATCGGGAGATTCTTGTATGATTCCAAGGTCTACCTTGAAATCCCCGATTTGTTTGCCTGGACGATAATAATTATTTCTCTAAGCTTTTTGTTTGAGGGCTTGCTTAAATTCATATTCAGATCAGGAGACCAACATGATTAAATTAGTTCATGCCGGCAAAAAATTTGATGACCTGGTTTTATTAAAAGATTTCAACATAAGCTTTGAAAAGAATAAAATAACCTGCCTCTTTGGCCCTTCAGGTGTTGGAAAAACCACAATTGCAAATATTGTGGCAGGCATAGTCCCCCTTGATGAGGGTTTAGTTGAAGGTGTCGATAATTCCTTGTTTTCTTACGTTTTTCAGGAGCCTCGCCTCCTTAAATGGTACAGTGTTTATGAAAACATGGATTTTGTCCTGAAAGATGTTTACAAGGATGAAAAAAGGGTAAAAATAATTGACACCTATTTGGAAATGGTTGAATTAAGCCAGTATAAAAACTATAAAATTGATGCCTTAAGCGGTGGCATGGCACAAAGGGTATCCCTGGCAAGGGCTTTTGCCTACCCTTCCCATATACTGATCATGGATGAACCCTTTAAAGGTTTTGATTTTAAACTGAAAAACGAAATGATTTCCTTATTTAAAAGAATGTGGAAAAAAAGTCAAAGAACCGTGATCTTCATAACCCATGATGTTGAGGAAGCAATTGATTTGTCTCATATGATATATACTTTAAAAAACAGGCCCCTTGAGATTATTGACATCATTATTGTCAATAATAACAGGGAAGAGATAAAAAATAAGCTTCTTAGCCTATAGGAAGCCGGCTTTAGGGGATTTTGTATATCTGTGATTTAATCACTGAATATATTTATTAATCAAGTAAGATTTAGGCAAAAAGCGGAGGAGGATTCATGAATATAGAGATAACCGACAGGGCAAAAGAAAAATTCCAGCTCATGAAGGAAAAAAATATACCCATAACCTTGATGAAATATCCGGTTGGGTGAGCAGGCTATAAATATAAGATTGTTTCGGCGAAACAAACGGAAGATGATAACTTATACAAGGTTGACGGTTTTGACATAATAGTATCCAAGGACAGCGAAATCGGTTTGAAGGGTGTAACAATCGATTACGGCGGACTCCTTTTCAAGGATTTCATAGTGTATCCGCAATTTTAACAAAATTAAACCTGCTTGAAGAATCAAGCAGGATTTTTATGTTTGGACAATTTTAAAAGATAAATCAGTCAAAAAAGTTGAATAATGCCACCAGTAAAAGGAAGAACCACAGCAAGGTTTCAAATTCTATATCACAGTCACTTTCACTCACTATGACAACCAGGAGCAAGAAGAAAAACAACAAGGAAGAATCAATATTGCCCGTGCCTAAAACCCGGTCCCTGTCACGACCTTTAATGTTCCTTCCTCTTCTTCCCCTTATGCCCCGAACAGAATCGCACTGAGCATTTGCATCAGCATTAACTTCTACAACATCTTCACATTTATTACACTCCATATATAACCTCCTAATCATCAAATAACGATTTAGTTTATTATATTCATCCTGAAAATTTTTGTTAATAATTTGTGAATTTCAGAGTTTTTTGAGATAATGCATAATTTAGAAAATTTTTGAAATAATAGTCCTATATTATATTCATAGGAGGATATTGATAATTGGATAAATTTGCATTGTTATTAGTAATTATTGGAGCCATAAATTGGGGACTGATAGCCTTATTCCAGTTTGACCTGGTAGCAGCCATTTTTGGCGGCCAGACAGCCCTATTCAGCCGCTTGGTTTACGGTTTGGTTGGTTTGGCAGGTTTATACTGCATAACTTTATTGTTTAACGAACGGGAAAGGGTTGATTAAGAAAAAAAAGGCAATCCCAACGGATTGCCTTTTTTAATTTCCTATTCTTTTACTCTCCTGCAATTGACAGTTTCTTAATCTTCAAAGAAGGCGACCCTATGTAAGCAGCTCCAGGCAGGCCGAACTTCAGGTCTGAGCCTATCTCTTCAATATTTTTCAGCATTTCAAAGTAATTGCCCGCAACTGTTATCTGGTCAACAGGTCTTGAAATCTTCCCCTCTTCAATCAGGAAGCCCAGGGCTGCCAGAGAAAAATCTCCCGATATGGAATTCAAGCCCGAATGAAGACCCTGCAGTTCGGTTATGAGGATTCCCTTGTCTGTGTCTGCAATCATTTCTTTTAAGCTTCTTTCTCCTTTTTCCACATAGAAGTTGCTGGGAGATATGCCTATGGGTGATTTATAGGAATCCTTGCCGGCATTGCCGGTTGTTTCAACCCCGTCTTTTTTGGCTGTTTTTAAATTGTGCAGATAGGTTTTTAAAACTCCCTTGTCAATAACCTTCTTATATTTGCAGGCTACCCCTTCCCCGTCAAAGGACCTGGAGGCAAGACCTCCTTCCATGTAAGGGTCGTCTACTAAGGTAAATACAGAACTGGCGATTTTTTCGTTTAGTTTTCCCTTCAATAGGGAAAGATTTTTTTGCACCGCTTCGGCTGAGAATATGCCCGTAAAAGCTTCCAGCAAGTCTGCTGCTGCGGAATTGCGGATGATAATCTTGTAATCCCCTGACTTCACGGGGCTTGCGCCAAGAAGGGCCAAGGCCTCTTCCACGGCTTCCCTTGCAATTTCCTTTGCATCGAATTTATTAAAATCATTGCCTGTCCTGTAGGCCAAACCTGTCTTGATATCTTCCCCTTCCTTTGCCACCACCGATATATAGGTATAGGCAATGTTGCTTTTATCCCGGAGGTAAAGACCCTTGGTATTGGACATAATTGTTTCTCCCGAGCCGTCACCGTAGACGCAGGACTGAACAGATACAATCCGGTCATCCAAATTAAAGGCTTCTTCTTCAAGCTTCTTGACAAACTCGATTTTTTCTTCTTCCCTTACCTCAGACAAGCTTGGATTAAAGGAATCAACCTTCTTGTATTCCTTTGACCCTTCAAAGATGACTTCTTCATCATCTGAATCTATTATTGTTGCATTTTCTATAACATCCTTGACTAAACGGTCTATGGAAGATTCATCCGCCTTTTCGGTGTAGGAATATCCCATCTTGCCCCTATAGACTCCCCTTAAGGACAGGCCTTCCCCTTCCGAAAGGTTGTAGGTTTCAAGTTCTTTTTGAAAAACCTTAAGGGTGAGGCTGGTCCCGGCAGAATAATAAACCTCCATATCTTCCAGACCACTTGCCCTGCCTTTTTCAAATATTTTATCAATCAATGCCTTTATATCCACTAAAGTCCACCTTCCCTTCCGCCTACTGTTAATTCGGAAACCCTTATCATGGGCTGGCCTACATTTGCAGGTATGCTTCCGCTTACTGACCCGCACATGCCTTGACCTTGGTCCAAATTGTTCCCGACCATGTCTATTTTATTCAGGACTTCCGTACCCTTGCCTATGAGGGTAGCTCCCCTTACAGGTTCTTTAATTTTGCCGTTTTCTATCAAATATCCTTCCATTACGGCAAAGTTAAATTCTCCGGTGCTGGGGTTTACGGACCCTCCCCCCATATGTTTAGCATAAAGACCTCTTTCAGTATTGGCAATTATTTCTTCCGGTGTTGAGCTTCCCTTGTCTATATATGTATTTGACATGCGTGATGTGGGTGGGAACCTGTAAGACTGCCTCCTTGAAGAACCTGTCACATCCATGTTCATTCTTCTGCCGTTCAGCTTGTCAACCAGATATCCCTTAAGAATTCCCTTTTCAATGAGGACATTTCGCCGTGACTGAGTTCCCTCGTCATCTATGGTATAGGACCCCCACTGGTTGGGCATGGACCCGTCGTCTATGGCTGTAACCAGGGGAGAGGCTATCTGCTGGCCGATTTTTCCGGCAAATACGGAAAGGCCTTTGGCAACGGAAGTTGCTTCCAGGCCGTGACCGCATGCTTCATGAAAAATCACTCCGCCGAACCCCTTGTCTATGATTACGGGCATCCTGCCCCCGGGACTGTACCTGGCATTAATCATTGTAAGAGCAATTCTTGAAGCTTCCCTGGCATAATAATCTATATCAAGGTCTTCAAAAAATTCATAACCCCTGCTTGCCCCGGGACCTAAAAATCCCGACTGCATTTCCCCGTTCTTGCTGGCTACCGATGAAATTCCCAGCCTTGAGCGGACCCTGGTATCTTCTTTCCACAAACCTTCGGAATTTGCCACCATGATATTCTGGGTAAAATCGGTATAAGAAATGGTAACCTGTGTAATAAGCTCATCATAATTAAAGGCTGTGTCGTAGGCCCTTTTCATTACCTGGACCTTTTTTGTCTTTTCAACTTTTGAGGGGTCAATTTTAACAGGATTTATGTTTTTAACATCAGTCTTGGTAAGATCTATTATAATATTGGGATTTTTTCCCGTAAGGGCTTTAGCAGCCTTTTTTGCCGTATCAATCAAAGTGTCTTTGTCGAATTTATTCGTATAGGCATAAACACTGTTGAACCCTTTGAAGATCCTTATGCCTATGCCATAATCTCTTCCTGACATGGTGCTTTCCACCTTGCCCCCTATCATGACAATTCCGTTGTTGGTCCTGTCCTCCACAAAAATTTCAGCAAAATCACCGCCGGTGGACAAAGCAGCCGCAAGGGTGTCTTCAATAAGACTTTTATTCAGCAAACTATCACTCCTTTTTTCTAAGATAAGAGTATTTTACCATATTTTCCTTAAAGTATTAATAATTTTAAGATAAATAAACAAAAGGGACGGTTTTACTATCACGTCCCCGAAAGTTTTATACTAATTTTATCCTGTGGTAGGTTTTCTTGCCCTTCTTTAACATCAGTTTTCCTTCTTCAAAGTCTTTTTCGCTGACTGTTGCCCCTATATCGTCTATAACGGCATCATTTACGGAAACTCCTGCCTGCTCGATTAGCCTTCTTCCCTCGCTCTTTGATTTTATCAAGCCTGCCTTATACATCAGGTCGATGACCGTCATTCCTTCTCCCAATTCGGCCTTGGTCAGTTCAGTAGTGGGAATATTTTCTGAATCGGCTCCGCCTCCAAACAAGGCTCTTGCTGCTTCCTGGGCCTTTATTGCGTCTTCTTCCGAATGAATCATCTTAGTTATTTCAAAAGCAAGGATTTCTTTTGCCTTGTTCTTTTCGGCCCCCTCCAGGGCTCCTAATCTTCTGACTTCATCCATGGGTAAAAAAGTAAGGAGGGCCAAACATTTTTCTACATCAGCATCATCGATGTTTCTCCAGTATTGATAGAATTCATAGGGTGTGGTTTTGTTCCTGTCAAGCCACAAGGCTCCTTTTTCCGTTTTCCCCATCTTCTTGCCTTCGCTGTTGGTCAATAAGGCAAAGGTCATTCCATATACCTGCCTTCCGGCCTTTTTCCTGATCAGATCAACTCCGGCTATTATATTGGACCACTGGTCGTTCCCCCCCAACTGCATCTTGCAGTTGTATCTTTGATTCAAAATATAAAAGTCATAAGCCTGCATGAGCATGTAGCCGAATTCAAAAAAGGTAAGGCCCTGCTCCATCCTGTTTTTATAACACTCGGCCGCAATCATTTTACTTATGGTAAAATGGATACCTACTTCCCTCATGAATTCAAGATAATTCAAAGGTAAGAGCCATTCCGAATTCCTTGGCATAATGGCCATTCCATCCGAAAAATCAAGGAATTTCTCAAATACCTTCTTAAAGTTTTCAGCATTTTTGGTTATGGTTTCAAAGGTCATGATGGACCGCATTCCGGTTCTGTCACTGGGGTCCCCTATCATGGTGGTCCCGTCCCCGAGCAAGGCTATAGGTCTATGGCCGTACTGCTGCATGATGGACATAACCATTATCTGTATGAAATGGCCTATATGAAGACTGTCTGCAGTCGGATCAAAGCCTATATAGAAGGTTACGGATTCCTTGCCAAGTAATTCCCTTATTTCTTCCTCATGAGTGCATTGCTCTATATATCCTCTTTCTTTTAATACATCAAAAACATTTCTTTTTTCCATCTTGATCCTCCTTGTGTTTATGTTTTTCATAATTAATCATGTTTTCATACCCTAGTATTAAGAAAGGGTTACCTCATCCAAAGGACGAGATAACCCGTGGTACCACCTTAATTTGCTGCCGCCTCTTGCTGATATAACGGTCAGGTAAGCCGCTGTGCTTTTCACACAGAACTCCGGAGTCGTATTTCGCACCTTGTCCTGTGAACCTTTCACCGGCCGGTTCACTCTCTGGATTGTAACCAAAGTGTTACTTAAGCTCCTTCATAGTCAAACAACGTGTTAATTGGAATGATAATATAAATGTGAAATCTTGTCAAGAAGTAAATGTGTCAATAAATTGAATATAAATTGCAATATTAAATGTCCGCTTTTTTAATATAGCTTTATAGTGTAAATACACCTACATTTGAATATCCACCAATCCACCATGTGAATCGAAAGGAGGGCGTAGCCCGACTAAAGATTCACA